>ERZ1673750.664-NODE-664-length-23119-cov-4.192334_pt1 | contig 23119 bp, 26 predicted proteins | sample MGYA00580203_ERZ1673750 | MGnify/ENA primary metagenome ERZ1673750 (study PRJEB41218, sample SAMN15661763) | gut metagenome | host: Homo sapiens | place: Canada: London | collected 2015-08-20/2019-03-30 | study: EMG produced TPA metagenomics assembly of... | reverse complement strand
ATTTTTTGCAGAGGTTAGATTTACGCAAATGGCGGAAACGCTTCAAACGGGTCGTAAAGTTTCAACCTTAAAAGCATTAAAAAAATTGCGTTATTATTATAATTCGGAAAAATTGGAAAGGAAGGCGTAGTATGCTCATCAATTTACTGCAAAAAAACCGCAGCTATCGTAGCTATGACGAAGCCCACCACGTTAGCCGCGCAACGCTGGAGGAATTGATTGATTGCACGCGTTACACAGCATCGAGTGTCAATATGCAGCCGCTGAAATATTTTGCCGCCAACGAGCCGGAAACGGTATCGCGTATCCAGCCGCTCACCCATTGGGCAGGCAAGCTCAAGGAGCTTCATTTGCCGCGGCAAGGGCACCGGCCCACGGCATTTATTATTATCTGCCAGGATCGTTCTATCAGTGATTCCCCCACGATGTTTCAGCGCGATATTGGCATCGCGGCGCAGACAATCCTGCTCGCCGCTACGGAAAAGGGCCTCGGCGGCTGCATGATCGGCAGCTTTGAAAAGGGCGCGTTAAAAGAATTGCTCCAACTGCCTGCACAAATCGAGCCGATGCTCGCGCTTGCCATCGGCAAGCCGGATGAAACAGTGGCGCTCACCGCCGTGGGGCTAGATGGCTCCACTGATTACTACCGGGATGAAAACGACCGGCACCACGTGCCCAAGCGCGCGTTGAACGATATTCTTCTGTGAGGTTATCAAACTTTAAAAGCTTCCTTTTTCGCACTGCGTTTGCTTTTCGAGCATGAAACGCGGTGCGAAAACAAGTTTCATACATTGAATTTTTAGCTGCGCCAAAGCCGCGCAATGATGCAGCCAATCGTACGAAAGGAATGGGTATCAGAATGAAAACAGGTTTGGTATTAGAGGGCGGCGGCCTGCGTGGAATTTACACAGTCGGCGTTCTTGACGTATTGATGGAGGAGGAGCTGTTTCCAGATTATGCGGTGGGAGTATCCGCAGGAGCGGCGAATGCTGTTTCCTACCTATCAGGCCAGAAAGGACGCGGCTATCGTGTGAATACGCAGTATTTGGGAGATAAACGGTACATGAGCCTTTCTAACCTGATCCGTAAGCATTCTCTATTCGGCATGGACCTGATTTTTGATGAAATCCCAAATGCATTGGACACGCTCGATTATGAGGCCATCCAGCGCTCCCCAATTGAATTCTATACCGGCGTTACCTCCTGCGAGGATGGACAGGCTCTGTATTTTGGCAAGGAGTATTTGGCCAACAACTGTGACTTGCTCTGTGCATCCGCTTCGATTCCCATCATTTCTCGCCCAGTGGAAATCGACGGTATCCCCTGCGTGGACGGCGGCGTGGCGGACCCGATTCCTGTGCAGAAGGCGCTGGACGATGGATGCGAACAGATCGTTGCCGTGCTGACGCAGCCGCGCGGCTATCGACAGAGCCCGATGCGTATGCGTCCCGCCTATCATCGGCTACTGCGGCGCTATCCCCGGCTGGTGCAGACGCTGGACCGCCGCCATACCGTTTATAACGCCTGCCTCGCACAGTTGGAACAGCTGGAGCATAATCTGCGCGCCTTTGTCATCGCACCGAGTCGCCCCCTGCCCACAAGCTGGATGAGCAAAGACCCAAGCCGCATGCAGGAAAGCTACGAAATTGGGCGTGAGGATGCATTTCGTGCGCTGCGCAAGGGGCTTGCAAAATCCTTTTAAAAGGGCGCCGTGCTATGGTGTAATGCGTTGATAGAGCGGCAATTCAAATTAGAAATTGACGGAGGTGCTTCCGGATGAAAAAAGGACTTGTGCTCGCCTTTTCTTTGCTTTTGCTCTGTGTTGCAGGGTGCAGCAATCTCAAAAACGTTCCGATTGACGCATACGTTTGGAAAATAACAGTGATTCAAGAGAATCAGAAAGGCGACGTGATTGCCTGCGCTCCTGAATTCATCTCGTCCTACAAAGGCGCAGCAGAGATTGATTTGACCTGTGAAGCCCAAAATGGGAGTTTCACCATTACGGATGCTAGGAGCAATCAAAGCTACAAAGGCCAATACCGTTTGGAGGAGAGGAGCCCGGAAGGCACAATTTACGAAATCAAGCTGGGCGAAGCTACGGGCTATGCGGTAACAGGTATAACAACCTATCTGGACAATCACCAAACCCCTACTTTCATCATCAACATCGGCGATTATGTATTAAATTTTCAATCCGTATCCAATGCTGCGGAAAACGATACGATCCATTCGTGAACCGATGCTGTGCATTTGGAATCGGCCTATGTCAGAAAAACCATAATCGTATAGAATCGCGGCTTGATCTGATGATCAGGCCGCGATTCTTTTTGTGAGCATCCAGCATAAATACAGGGGATCAACCAAATAAAGAGATATCCTCCAATTTCAGTGACTTGCTAAAGGAATGAATCGTCTATGGCGGAATCCATATGATTATCCAAACATATAACTCTGATATGATGTTCGACCAAATACCGAAGTGTCTCGATACACTCTAAAAAATTATCACCCAAATCATAAATATTGTTTGCCACGAATACGTCGAATTCTTTTTGGGAAAGCCGGGCAATAATCTTTTTTAATCCGGGCTTGTCCACCGGCGCCTGTTCGAAGCCCTCGTCTACATATATATCCGTTACAATAATTCCAATAGAGTCTAAAAGCGTCCGCATCTGGTTCAGTTTTTGGCTCTTCACATATTCGCTTATAGAAGGTGCTATTTTACTGATTGGCAGATAACAAACAGCCGTTTGATTGCTCTTGTCCATTTTTTCTCCTCCCATCTTCATTCTGATATATCATATGAGAAGGAGGCGTGGGTTATGCCAATTGGGTAGCCCTATTTTATTGTCTCTTTTGCAATCGGTATATTGTATTCCTTCAATATATCCAGAATTTTGTATGCCTGATTCCTACTTCCCTCCGATGTATGAACGTTGACCCCGGACTCCTTGTCAGTATAGCGATAGGAGAGATATTTAAAACCACCCCTTGGGCCCACATACAGGGTTACGTCTCTCGCGCTCTTCAGATTCTCAACAAATAATTTCTTCTGGCGGTCCATTTCTTTTAGTACTTCTTCATCAATGATTTCCAACGAATCCCACAGTACATCCAGTGTGGTAATCCCGGGGAAACGGACCGTGACAAACCGGTCGCTTCCTCTGCTCCACATTCCTTGCTGACCGGCAGTGACCCCCTCGGTTCCGGCAACCAATCCTTTTGCATACTGGGTTAAATCAACAGTGAGCTTTACTTTCGTGCCTTTTTCAATATCCATGACAAACCTCCTTTTCAATCGCATCCAAACAACGGAGTCCATATTATTTGGTATAAGTATAACAAAAAAGAGGGATTTTGTCATCTGTTTTCACAATAAAGGGGAAGCAATAACGGCAAGGGAGGCATAACAAAAGACCGCCGACAAAAGCCGACGGTCTTTTGTTATGGTGCAGTTATGCAATCCAAATCCGAACCTGTCTTTTTGCGGTCGAGTGCAGTATTGAGTTCATCGAAGGTAATAGTTTTAGACCCTTCGTTGTTATTGAAAGTTATCACCATTTTGTCATCATACAGGAAAATTGCGTTGATAAAGGTGTCAATCAGCATTTTCCTGTGGGACTTCTGGCGCACATCCAGCTTGCGGAAACGGTGCAGCCAGAAGGTCATAAACTCTGCGCTGACTCTCGGTTTTGCCAGCTTTTCCGCTGCAATCCGGGTTTCCAGTTCCTCTTTGGCAGCTTCCAGTTCTTCCAAGCGTGCTTTTGTGGACTTTGTGAAGATACCTTCCTGGATAGCGTTCAGAATATTTCGGATGCCGGACTCGGCCTCCCGAAGCTGCTGCTCATACATAGGAAGGTTGATATTGTCCCTGTCCTGTAAATCCATGAGCATGGCAACAATGGCTTCAATGGCGTTATCGTCCATAACCATTTTCATGGTTTCATTGACAACCAAATCCTCAATCCATTCTTTGCGAACAGATTTCTTGTGGCATACCTTTCGCCGCTTTTTCACGGAAACACACTTGTAATAGTGGTGAACAGCCCCGGAACGGCTTGTGCCACTCTCACCACAGAGGTAAGCACCACAATATCCGCAGAACAGCTTCGTAGTCAACAGATAATCGTCCTCGGCCTTATGACGGGCTGGGGCTTTCTTGTTCTTTGCCAGTTTTTCCTGTACCCGGTCAAATAGGTCTTGGGGGATGATGGCGGGGATGCCGTCTGGCGTGACGATCTCTCGGTAGACATACTCCCCGATATAGCGGCGGTTACTCAAAAGGTGCTGGACGCTGCTATAATTCATGGGCTTACCACGGGTATTTTTTACGCCCTGCTCATTCAGCCAATCCCGGATTTCGGTCATGGTGGAGCCATCGTCGTATCGCTTATAGGCTTCTGTTACAAAAGGGGCGGTTGCCTCGTCTATCTGAAAATACTGTTCTTCATCAATTTTATAGCCCAGTGTGAGTGTACCGCCGTTGAATTTGCACTTCAAAGCATTTTCGGTCATACCACGGACAACCTTTTCGGATAGGTCAGCGGAGTAATATTCAGCCATACCTTCCAGCATAGATTCCAGCAAAATGCCGTCTGCGCCGTCAGAAATGCTCTCGGTAGCAGATACCACCTTGATACCGTTCTTTTTCAGTTGTGCCTTGTATCGTGCGCTGTCGTATCGGTTTCGTGCAAACCTGTCCAGTTTCCAAACGATGATCATATCAAACAGCTTTTTGCTGCTGTCCTTAATCATGTGCTGAAACTCCGGGCGGTTATCAGTTTTAGCGGAGAAAGCCCGGTCAATATAAGTGCGCAGAATGGTGATGCCGTTTTTTTGAGCAAAGGCGGTACATTCACGAATCTGGCCTTCAATACTCTCCTCGCGCTGATTGTCAGAGGAATAGCGGGCATAGATTACGGCCTTCACGGTTCATCACCTTCGCCGCTTTCCAGAGCCAGCTCAGTCAATTCACGCAGTTTGTTTTGCAGCAGTTCCTTGTTGGGCAGATGCAGCGTATAGTCGGCAACCATCGTAGGTGACATGGTTCTGCTGAGTGCATATTCGACTACCGTATCATCCTTGCCTGTACAGAGAATCAGACCGACACTGGGGTTCTCGTTGGGCATACGAACATCCCGGTCAAGAGCTTCCAGATAGAAATTGAGTTGCCCCAGATGCTCCGGCTTGAAAATATCAATTTTCAGTTCAATCGCCACAAGGCAGGATAGCGCACGATTATAGAACAGCAAATCAATGAAGAAGTCGGTATTGCCAACCTGTACACGGTATTCTTCGCCAACGAAAGTAAAATCCCGACCAAACTCAAGGATAAAATCTTTCAGATGGGAAACAATCTGCTTGCGCAAATCCTTTTCCTTATATGGCTCTTCCAAATCGAGAAACTCAAATACATACGCATCCCGCAGCGCAGCCAAACCTCCGCTGCGAGTAATCAGTTCCTTGTTCTTTTCGTTGGAGAGCATGGTTCGCTCATACAGCATACTGCCGATCTGCCGTTCCAGCTCACGCTTCGTATAACGGTTTGCAATAGACAATCGAAGATAAAATTCCCGTGCCGCGTCTGTCTTGCACCCGGTCATGATGGCGAGATTATTGGACCAAGCAATTTCTCTCACCAGTGGTGAGAGTTTTGCGTTGTCGCAGTAAGTCTCATAAAACTGCTTCATTCGCCAGATGTTCTGGGCGGAAAATCCCTTGGTAGACGGATAGCGGGCTTGCAGAAATGCAGAAAAATCTGCAACCACACTCTTGCCCCAGCGGGCGGCTTTGACACGCTCGCTGACATAGGCGCCTATCTCCCAATACATATTGATCAGTTCGGCGTTGACCGCTTTCATTGCACGGGAACGGGCATTGTCGATAATGGCAATCGCATCATCAAATTGGTTATTCGGAATTGGGGTTAAATCCTTACTCATGCCTGTACCTCCCCGAGCAATTCTACAATTTTAATTTTCAGTCGTTCATTCATTGGAGATTCCGGGTCGAAACACATATCCACGAACTGCCTGATTTCCGGGTTATTGTCCGTCACAGGAGGCTTCGCCTCATACAACTTGCCCTGCCGATCATTACAACGGACAAAGATATAGTCCATAGACACATCAAAGTAGTCCGCATACTTTCGCAAAAGCTCCACAGTGGGCGTAGATTGTCCATTTTCGTATCGGTTAATGCTGGACTGCGTGGAGCCAATAATCTTGGCGAACTTTTCTTGAGATAGTCCCAAACCCTCTCGAAGTGTGCGCAGTCGCATACCCAGTTGCTTCATGTATATCAACCTCCTTTTCGGGTTAATTATAGTATAATCAAACTCCGGGCTGTTGTCAACCCAGAGTTTGATTATTTGCATCTAATTCATGGAATCATTCGTAGTTACACGGCAAAGCGCACAATGTCACTGCTTTCCTGTGCGTTTCCGGGGCGATTTTTACCGCTTTTTCCGTCAGTATACCCCTGTTTTTTCTTAACCAATGTTATCCTACAAACCTCTTCGTTCTTTCCCAATGGTGTAGGTCGGAGCGAAAAAGGGCGAAGTGGAGATTGTGAGAATATGCAAACCGCTTATGTTTCACACTTATTGCCACAGCGTGTATAGTGAAACTTAATGAAGATGTCTGCCATCTGTAGTGGATTGCATTGTAAGACTTTTAAAAAGCACTATCTGTAAAAATTATGTTATCCAATCACCTGATTACAAGTATTTCTCCTTAAGCAGTTTTGCCACTCTTACATGAGCAATGTTAGAACTCTTATAGAGTTCGTCAACAACCTCAGGAACAGTTTTACCTTCATAGATTCCTTTATTTTCTTTTTCTGTATCAATGCCAAAATAATTAAGGAAGGTCTTGCTCAACCATCCGTGGTATGCATCGGTACGGAACAGCTTTTGCTCGATAGCCGTCAGACTAAGTCCTTGAAACAAATAGTAGTATACAATTTCTGGAACTAAATCGTCAATATTGCGATGATCAAACAAATCGTATGTTTTGAACATTAATCACCCCTCCTTAATCCAATTAAAGACGCTATCTTCGGATAGTGCTGGCGAAGTATCCAAGCTACAGTCATATTCTGCGTTAAAAACACCATCAGGCGTTTTTTCGTTGAAATGAGGAATTTCTTTGGCATCATAATACTTGAGATTCTCTTTTAGATAAACCTCGTCGTATCTGATACCACGCAATTGATCCTGATCTACATGCGCAACCAAATCTTCGATATGCATCAGTAATGCAAAGTTATCGGCATATTCATCTCGTGTTCTTTCAATTAGATCTTTGAGAGAAATACCATAATCGCTCCTTCGCATTAGATAGGAGACGATTCTAATGTCGTAAAGTTCGTTTAAGAGTTGGTCGTGCTTGAAATGATGTGTCCGATTCGATTTTAGGGTAGACTTTATCTCAAGTCTCTTCTTCTCACTAATCGTAAAATCAAACTTCATCATATTTCTGGACTGCCAAAATCTCGAAATATCGCAATTGCCTTCGCCAAAGTGTAGGATCGTGTACAATTCAGTAAATAATCCTTGAAGTTCAATTTCTGAAACCTTTCTGTCTTTATCAAACAATGCCGAAATTGCTGAGAAAAGTTTTGCCAGATAATACTGATCATTATCTCGCTCGTTTTGAGAAAAAGCCCTTGTAAGTCGAATAAACGCCAAAACTTTTTCATCATCTTTCTCTTTGCATGTAAGCAAATGGACAACTTTTGTTTCCTTTATTCCTTCACTTCGAAAAGTACATTTCTTATTAAACGAAAATCTAAAAGAAAATTACTTTCAGGACAGGAGGAATCCAGTGGGTAGAAAAAAGAAATTGGTGAACAATACCAATATCCCGCAGCACTCGATTGAATCCATTGCCCGCTGCATTATGCCTGATATTCTGGCGTTTTATGAAAGCGAGGAAGGGCAGAGAGAATTTGCAGAGTGGAAAGCCCGGAGAGAGGTCGAGCAAGGGGAGGACATAAACACCGCAAAGAAATAAATTAAGCGTGGACTGCCGTGCCTGAGGTAGTCCACGTTTTTCTCATTATTGGGTTTTCTTTGGTTTTCGCTTTCCTCTCGGCTTCGACTCCGGGCGTTTGATTACGCCATTCGGGAAGTACCGGGTTTCGTACCTGTCAAAGTAAATAAATAATCCGAACCCATCTCCCACAGGGAAGAGGCGGTTCGGATTATATTGGTTTGGTGCCGGTGACCGGGGTCGAACCGGTACGGTATCGCTACCACTGGATTTTGAGTCCAGCACGTCTGCCAATTCCATCACACCGGCATGGAAAGCTTTTATATTATAGCGTACTGCGGATTAAAAATCAAGCCCTAAGCTTCCCAGTTTTTAAAAAAATAGCATCGTTTCATTCAGCCTACCGCCAGCACGTTGGCAAGGATCGCATCCTCAGCAAAGGTGGCGGCGTTATAGAGCACCAAGATATCCGTGAACCCTTTCCCCTCCATCCATGCGAACAGATCCTCTTTGAAATAGCGCGGGTCCACCAATGTGATCGTTTCAAAGTGCGCGGTGAGGAAAGGCACAAAGGAATGGGCATAGGAGTCCTTCAAGATCAGGAGGTTCCTGCCGTTTTTCACGCTGGTCGTCACCTCTGTGACCGGATGATTTCCACCAAGAAAATAGGAATACTTATCCCTGCCCTCCAAAAAGGAAGAGTCGTAGAGTGAATTGAGCTTAATCTTCCCATTTTCCGCCGTGACTTGACAGGGATTTTTTTGCTTCGGCTCAAAGATCTCGAGCTTTTCCGGCTGGATCCAAGGCAGGTTCGCCTTGGAGTAGAGCGTGCCCAGGAAATCGGCGGATACGGTTTTGGCCGTGTAATCCTCCATTTGCAGCGGCGTGAGGCCTACGCTCCGCGCCCACGCCTGATAGGCGGCAAACGCGCCGTATACCGTCCAATGATGGTCAGTACGGAAGAAAAGCGGCTCTCGATCCGCCTGCTCAAAATAGGCCTGCGTCGGATCGCAGAACGGGATATCCGCGCCGAGCGCCTTTTGCATACGCCGCAAAAGCGCAGCCTGATCCGCTACCGGCGCATAGCTTGGCAAATCCTCTGGGAGCACAGTGGAAGCCGTTGGGGAAAGCAGCACGGAGGGCTTCAGCTCGGGCCACTTGGCCTGTGCGGCCTTCAAAAACGCGGCAACTGCCCGGCAGTTTTTCTCCTCGCGCACCGTGTTTGCAGCGGAGGGCACTTCGAATAGGCGATCGTTTTTTCCAAAATAGACCCGGCTGTTATCCGGCCGCAGCAGCGCCATCTGGACGCCTGTTTTTAAAGCGACCCATTTCTCCCGCAAAGGAAACTGATCGCTTGAATACAGGTCAAACGATTTGGCAAATTCGCCGGAAACAAGCCGGTCAACAGAAAGCGACGGGAAGGATTGCAGATAGCGGTTTTCGCTCTCAGAGTAGGAACGGGAGGGCGTGAAAAGATTCCACGCAACCAATGCGCCCATCCCGATGACAAAAAAGAGGGACAGCCATTTCGCCCGGCTGATCTTCATGGTTGTGACCATCCTTTCTCATTAAAAACGGAAATACAGAAACGGATTATAGGAGGCGTCCACCAGGAAGGCGATGGATAGCACCATTCCCGCTGCCACTAAGCAGGTTTCCATCGCGCCCAACGGGATCGGGTGAGCGGAAAGTCTGCCCTCCAAACGGTGCCAAAGCTCCTTCGGCAGCGGCGTGCTCCCCACCGCCGCAATCAGCAGCAGCGCGATATTCGTATAGAGCAGATAGACGCCTCCCCCATCCCATATCGGCTGGCCATAGCCGCCAAACAGGGCGCGGATGTAGGCAATCCCATTCCCCAGCGAATCAAAGGAGAAGATCGCCCAGCCGAGCATGACAAGCAGCATTGTATAAACATGCTGGAAAAACGCAGGCAATTTTTTAAGGAAGCGGAGCAGAAAAAGCTTCTCCACAATCAGCAGAACGCCGAAATACAGGCCCCAGGCCACAAAATTCCAGCTTGCCCCATGCCAAAAGCCTGTGAGCAGCCATACGATCAGGATGTTGCGGATCTGCTTTGGAAAGCCCTTGCGGTTACCGCCCAAGGGAATATAGACATACTCCTTGAACCAGCTGCTCAGGGAAATATGCCAACGCCGCCAAAACTCCGTAATGCTTTTCGAGATATAGGGATAATCAAAGTTTTCAAGGAAGTGAAAGCCAAACATCCGCCCCAGGCCGATCGCCATATCCGAATAGCCGGAAAAATCGAAATAAATCTGGAACGTAAAGGCGAATAAGCCAATCCATGCGGTTAAAACCGGAAGTTCCCGAATATCCATCGCGGAAATCTGGCTCCAAACCGCGCCGACCGTATTGGCGATGAGCACCTTTTTGCCAAGGCCCGTTACGAAACGCTTTACACCGCTGGAAAAATCATCAAAATTCTCCCGCCGGTCTGCAAGCTCGCCCACAACCGTGCGCATCCGGACAATCGGCCCGGCGATGAGCTGCGGGAACAGAGAAACATAGGTGCCGAAGGAGATGATATTGCGCTGCACCGGCACATCGCCCCGATATAAATCGATCAGGTAGGACATGGCCTGGAACGTATAAAAAGAAATACCAATCGGCAACGGAATTTGAAGCGCGGGGATTGCAAGGCCCGTCAGCGCATTGAGATTCTCCACAAAAAAATCGGCATATTTAAAAAAGCCAAGCAGAGCCACGTTGAGCACGACCGCCAGCGCGAGCACCTTTTTCGCCCGGCCCGGCGCCTGCTTTGCCCGCTCCATCCACAGGCCTAACAGATAATCCATGCAGATGGAAAAAAGCATCAGGAAAATATAAACCGGCTCACCCCATGCATAGAAAAACAGGCTAAAAAGAAGCAATACAACATTTTTCGCCCTGCGGGGAACGATGAAATAGACCGCCAGCACTGCCGGCAAAAAATAAAACAGAAACAGAAGGCTGCTGAATACCATAGTGGTTCCCCTTTATTGCGTAATTTCAAACTCTTGAATGCCCATATAGCCGGGCGCAACCTCATATTTCGGGAATACGACCACCACATGCCCGGCTTCATTGACATAAAAGCCCTGATCGTCCGAAATCGTTGTAAATGCCAGGTCATCTTCAAAATAGTAAGCGTCCGGATCCGCCTGCATACGCTGCTTCATCTGATCTTTTATGCTCTGGTTGACGATAGCTTTAAAATCGGGCCCGAGCAGATCAAGCAGAGTGAGCTCCTTCCCCGTTTCGAGATCAATGTTGTAGTAAAATTGCTCCTCATAATAGCTGGCATGTGTTTCGGATTTGATCAGCACAAATGAAACAACCGATCCATTATTGCAATGAAGGCGATAGTCAATATTAATCTCCGGCGTGATATACTCTTCTTCTATGCCACCCGTTTCCAGATAGAGCTTTCGGGCCTCTTTGGCCTCATTTTGAAACGTTTGAATCAGCGCGCTGATTCTTGCCTGAATTTCATGATTAATGCGCCGTTCCAGCTCTGTATTACCCGTGTTGGCAAGCTCCGGCTGGCGGACGATCAGAAGCTCGTTCTCCCCCTGCCGCTCGTATTGCGCAAACGTCAGCACCTGCGCAAGCCGACCGATCACCGGGATTTCTGAAAGCCCGGAAGCCACCGCAGGGAGGGTGTTGAGCGCGGTCACCAAAAGAACTAGGCAGACGGCCGCAGCACAGGCGGCATAACGCGCAAAGGCCTGGGCATGCCGCGGTTTCCGGCCAGCGGAACGCGCCGCTACTCGAATGGTTTCGCCCAATTCCGGCGGCAACTCAATGGCATCGTAAACAGCTTTTGCATCCCGAATGGATTTCATACGCACGGCCATTCCTTTCTTGCGCCGGGCCGCGGATGTGTGCGGTTGTGGCGCAGCCAAAATTTTGGGCAGCCTTTCTGCCCGAAACGTGCAAAAGGCATTTTACCGCCGTTATGTAGCCGACATTTCATAGCCAAGCTCCTCCCTCATTTTTTTCAGCGCGCGGTACAGGCGAGCTTTTACGGTGTTAAGGTTGGCGCCGGTTGCCTGCGCGATCTCCTCCAACTTCAAATCCTCGAAATAGCGCAGGATCACGATGGTTTTTAGCTTAGGCTCCAAATGATCCACAGCACGATAGACATCCATCTTTTCGCCGAGATCCTCCTGTTGGCTTGGGCAGTCTGGAAACTCATCGAGAAAAACCAGCTTTTTATTCCGCCGCAGATAAGCGAGGCTTTCATTGACCAAAATCCGATAAATCCAGGGCTTTACGGCCTGACGATCGCGCAGGGCATCCGCATGGCTGATCGCCTGCACCACCGTATCCTGCACGATATCCAACGCGGCGTCCCGATTATGGGTATAGGAAAACGCCAGGCGGTACAAGGCCGCCTGGTTTTCATAAATAAAATCCGTGATCAGCGTTTGCTGCTTGCCCAAGGCGGCCGTCCCCCACTCTTCTGTCAGCCGATGAGTTCTTTTACCTTCTTCTGCGCGGCAGAAGAATCATCCGCAATGCAAAGCGCAACGATTTTACCGCTGCGTTCCACCACTGCGTTATTGAGCTTCGTCATCTCAGCGGGCGCATAATCTTCAAACGCTGTTTTCTGCGCCTCTACGCGCTCCTTTGCAGCGGCAAGAAGCCGCTCGGCCGCCGCATCATCCTTTGCTTCAAACACGGCGATTTCCTCCGCTGTTGCGCCGCTGCTCAAATACAGCTTGCCCGATACCACATCATCCGCCGAGATGCCATACGTCCTGTCGCGCAGCTCCTGGGTTGCCTCAGAAAGCTCATCCTGAAAGGTAAGCGCGCTTTTGAGATCGTCGGCCGCTTTCGCGGCGTCCACATTCTTCGTATCCTTCGTGCCGCAGCCGGCCAGCAGCAATGCGACCAGCAGAAGGGAAAAAACTACTTTCAACTGTTTCATCTGATATCGTCCTCTCCAAATATAAAATCCTTATGCGGTATGTGCCCGCAAATAATTGGCCCATTTTTTGCAGTAAGCCATTTTCAAATGCACGCCGTCCACTGCCGCATCGTCAGGCAGAGCGCCGGAGCTGTTTACCACGGCCTGATACACATCGAGATATTTCACACCTTTCTCTGCGCACATCTCTTTAATCAAGCGGTTATAGAGCCTGATGCGATCGTTGGTATAAACGCCCTTATCTGATTTTGCCTTTGATACCGGCAAGATTGACTGCACATAGATTTTGGAGCTCGGTTCAATCTTTTTGATCTCATCGACCAGCTTCCCATATCGCTTGATAAACACATCCTCACTCGCCCAGCCAAGCTCGTTGACCCCAAGCATAATATAGATCTTGCCAAATTTATGCTTTTTCAGCGCGTCGATCACAGTCAACTTCTGCCCGCCATCGTTTACCACCTGCTTGGTAAAAACGGTATCCACCATCAAGCCTTTATAGGCATAGAAAGTGGCAGACCCCATCAATCCGGAATTACCAAGCCCCTCTGTGCGGGAATCCCCAATAAAAACCGCATCCTGAAAGAAGCTGTTGTCGGTTTTGGCCGCAGTGCTGCCCTCAACCGTGCCCTTTGCTGGTTCCGACGCCTTCGTGGCGGGCGGCGTGATCGTGTGATCCTCCGGCAGTGGCACCGTCAACTCCCCTTCGGGCGGAGCAACAGCCAAACCAGTAGGCGGCTGTGTGGAGCTGGATGACAGCGCTTCACTCTCCACTGGATCACGCTCTCCCTGAGAGGCAATCGCAGCGGCAATCACGCCTACCAAGCACAGCACGGCGAGCAAAGCCACCAATAAAATGATCCTGTTTTTTCTGCGTTGCCTTCCCTGCTGCGCGAAGCTGCCGTTCACATAAGGTCTACTCATGATCCAAATCCTCTCTTTCTGCTTTTCACTCATTCTAAAGATGAACGGCAGAGTAAAATAGTTGCGGAAAATCGAAAAAAATTTTAGCCGGCTGCACCACTCTCGGCCGCAACGCCTACACAGCGGAAAGCATTCGTTGATAAAGCTATGATTTCCAAAAAAAAATCCGTTCACACCAAACGGGCGGAAAATGAAAATATCCAATTTATACCGCTAAAATCACTGGTTCTTATTTTACCGCAATCACTTAAAAAGTCAATCGAAAGATCTGCTCCTGAAGGATAAAAATAGCCGTAATAGACCCGTGGGCACGCGCACACCTACGGTTTGCTAAAAAGCAACGCATTTCGGCTGTTTGTTCTTTTAAGCGTTGCATATCGCCTTGTTTCATTGTGGTTATGACAGTTTCTATTTTGTTTCCGCCCTACTGTGTCACAACAAACGGGCGCCGACAGCCGGTAAAGCCGACGCCTATGATTGAAAAGCGTTCCCGGGCGCTTTTTGTCAATAGATCGGGCAACATGCCGTTGACACGCAGAAAAAAGATGGGCGGTAATCGATTTCCCCAGTTGACAAAAACCCCGGAATAGCATTATAATAGCATCTGTTACAGCATGCCGCTGTGGCGAAATCGGCAGACGCAAGGGACTTAAAATCCCTCGGTGGCAACACCGTACCGGTTCAAGTCCGGTCAGCGGCACCATGATTGGGTGACAAAAAAGATGTCACCCAATTTTTTTCAGTATTCATGCGGGTTTGCGGGCTTTTGGAAGCGAAATCCGAAAAACAGTTTTACCGTGGATGTCCAAACAGCAAACCGCAGTAAAATCCGTCACGGCGGGGCTTCCGCCTGATTATTCAGGCCGGAGGCCCCGTTTTTTTCATTGAGAAATTACCTGACTTATGATATGATTTTATTAAAGAAATAACTTTTTAGAAGGTGTAAATCACAATGTCCCAGGTAACAAAACGGGCGTTGGAGCAGTCCCTCAAAAATCTGCTGCTGAAAAAGCCGCTTACAAAAATCACGGTAGGTGACATTACAGAGGATTGCGGAATCAATCGTATGACTTTTTACTATCACTTTAAAGATATATACGATTTGGTCGAATGGTCGTGCCTTGAAGATGCCAAACGGGCGTTAGAGGAAAAGAAAACCTACGATACATGGCAGCAGGGGTTCTTACAAATTTTTAAAGCGGTGCAGGAAAACAAACCGTTTATTCTGAATGTTTACCGTTGTGTTCACCGAGAGCAGGTTGAAAAATATCTGCAGCCGCTGGTGGATCAACTGCTTTTGAATGTTATTAACGAGGAGGCAGCCGGGATAACGGTTCGAGACGAAGATAAGCAGTTTATTGCACAGGTTTATTCTTATATGTTTATCGGGCTGATGCTCGACTGGATCAAGGACGATATGCGCGAAGATCCGCAGCAGATTGTGGAAAAGCTATCTAAGCTGATAAAAGGCTCTGTGTCGGTAGCTCTTTCCAGATTCAAACTCTGATTTTATCATTTTAACGGTTTTGATAAAACTTTTTACATCTTCTAGTCCCGTGATAAGAATTTTGTCACGGGGCTTTTTTTGTTTATTGTGCCCCTGATGGGAGTAGGTATAATGAAAACAGAAAGAAAAAACAGGAGGTTTTCGTTATGTATTATTCTGCAGGAACTTATGAATCATTTGCCCATCCCGAGAAACCAAAGGATGTAGATAAGAAATCCGCTTACATTATTGGCACGGGGCTGGCCGGGCTGACCGCTGCTTTCTATCTCGTGCGTGACGGACAGATGAAGGGGGAGCATATCCATCTGCTTGAAAAACTCGAGCTTGCCGGCGGCAGCTGCGACGGACGCAAGGATGTGACAAAAGGCTTCTTCATGCGCGGAGGCCGTGAAATGGATAACCACTTCGAGGTCATGTGGGATACCTTCCGGGATGTGCCTTCCATTGAAACACCAGGGGTTTCGGTACTGGACGAGTATTACTGGCTCAATAAGCACGACCCGAACTATTCTCTTTGCCGTGCTACAGTAAACCGCGGCGAAGACGCCCATACAGACAAGAAGTTTTTACTGGATAAAGACTCGGCGATGGCTTTATCCAAGCTGTTCTTAACACAGGAAAAGGATTTGGAAAATAAAAAGATTTCCGATGTGCTTCCCGAATCCTTCTGGAACACAAATTTCTGGCTCTATTGGCAGACGATGTTTGCCTTCCAGCGCTGGTCGAGCGCTTTGGAAATGAAGCGTTACCTTTGCCGCTATGTGCATCATATTGACGGCTTGCCGGATTTCAGCGCCTTGCGTTTCACCAAATACAACCAGTATGAGAGTATGATCCTGCCTCTGGTAAAATATCTGGAGAATCACGGCGTGCAAATTGAGTACGGTATGGACGTAAAAAATGTCATAATCCAAACCGAGGGCGATAAGAAAATTGCAAAGCAGATCCTTTATGTAAAAGACGGTAAGGAGCAGAGCATTGACCTGATTGAGGATGATCTCGTATTCATTACCAACGGTTGCTGCACCGATACTTCCTGTTACGGCGACCAGACCCACGCCCCGGACTTGTCTGTCATTCACAACGGCTGCGGCGAATCGTGGGATATGTGGAAGGCCATCGCCGCCCAAGCCGAGCATGCAGAGTTCGGGAATCCGGATGTCTTCTGCAGCAATATCGATGCCACCAACTGGATGAGTGCAACCGTAGCGACATCCAACGAGGAGATCATCCGGTATATTATGAATGTCTGCAAACGCGACCCACGCTCTGGAAAGGTAACGACCGGCGGTATTGTAACCGTTAAGGACAGCACCAACAACTGGTATCTTTCCTGGACAATCAACCGTCAGCCACAGTTCAAGTCCCAGGATAAGAGCATGGTTTTGGTATGGCTTTATTCGCTCAATACGAATAAAGAGGGCAACTATGTAAAAAAAGCGATGCGTGACTGCACCGGCGAAGAGGTTTGCCGCGAGTGGCTGTACCATATTGGTGTTCCGGCCGATAAAATTGACGCTCTCGCCAAGGAGGCCTGCAATACCACAACCTGCTTTATGCCGTATATCAACGCCTTTTTCCAGCCGAGAAAAGAATCCGACCGCCCGAAGGTAGTGCCGCAGGGCGCTGTGAATTTCGCATTTATCGGTCAATTTGCCGAGACACCGCGGGATACCATTTTCACTACCGAGTATTCCATGCGTACGGGTATGGAGTCTGTCTATACCCTGCTGGATATTGACCGCGGCGTACCGGAGGTTTGGGGCAGCAAATACGATGTGCGTGAAATTCTGCGAGCCTGCTATTATGCCATTGACAAAAAGCCGTTATTGGAGGCGGAACTGCCCTTTGCAGAAAAAGAGTTGTTGAAGCTCGTTATAAAAAAAGTGAAAGGCACCGATTTGGAGCTTTTACTGAAAGACAGCGGTTTAATCAAATAAAAGTATGTGTATCGAGGCCGAAATTTGGAACCCCAAAATGAGACATCCAAATTCCGGCCTCTTTTTCTACGCTGGAAACCCAAGCTTCAGTTCAACTTTTCAGAGCTCCTTTTTCTTGCGGGAATGGGGCATCCAAATCGCAATGTAAAATGAGAATAGACTCATGCCGAACCGGGATTCTCATTTTGAACCGGGTATCTTTTTTGTAACGCAAACCCACCAGGCTGAGTCTGGACGCAATTCGCGTTCGGACTCTTTTCTTTTGTTTGAATGAAAATGCACGCGTTGACAGCGACATCTTTTTTGTAGCAAAAACCCAAACCTGTGGTGAACAAAATGCTCACCGCAGGTTTTCTTTTATCCAAACAAGCGGTCCACGCCAAGGCGATTTTTTTGTTTTACCTTTGCATTGTTAAAAAAGTCGATTGCTTTAGGGCAATCGACTTTTTGATTATGCATGATACATCGCTATTCGCTCTGCTCGTTTGAAATAATTTCCGGCCGATTCTTCTTTCCTCCTTAAATCAGATATGATATAATTATAAATCATCCAATGAAAGGAACCTGTTTTTATGAGGAACACATTAAAAAAGGAGATTGTAAAAATGGAAGGAGGTATGAGGAAGTAACCTTCTGCATCCTCCTTCCTGTCTGACAGATGAGACATATGAATGGAGGTAAAAGCATTGCATTCTCTCAATGATTATGGCATAAATGAGCGCTTTCTTACAGAGGCCGCCAAATATCCGGAATACCAGTTGGCAAGAGTTGTTGCACAATACCGCGGGAAGTATAAAGTGGCTACCGCACACGGGGAAGCGTTGGCACAAATATCGGGTAAAATGCGGTTTGATACCGAAGAATTGTCTGCGTATCCTGCCGTTGGAGACTTTGTCATGATAAGTTCGCAGGATGGCTATCCTGAAGCTATCATTCACCATATTCTCACAAGAAAAAGCTTGTTTGTGAGAAAGGCCGTTGGTGTTTCCGGGCAGGCACAGCCGGTTGCGGCGAATATCGATACGGTATTTCTCTGCATGTCGCTCAATCAAAATTATAACTTAAATCGGATGGAGCGTTATCTCTCCATCGCATGGGACAGCGGCGCAGTCCCTGTTATTGTGCTGACAAAATCGGATTTGTGCAGAGATTTGCCAGACGCGGTCAGAGAGGTGGAGCAAATTTCCTCCTTTTCTGATGTGGTCACACTATCAATGTTTGACACAAATATCACCGAAAAATTAGCGCCCTATTTTTTTAAAAATCAAACCTGTGCTTTTATTGGTTCCTCTGGGGTTGGGAAATCCACCATTATCAACCGTCTGCTTGGAGAGGAAGCGCTTGCAACGCGAGAAATTGGAAAAGCGGATAGAGGGCGGCACACCACCACTGGGCGCGAACTGTTTCCCTGCCCACTGGGCGGTGTTGTGATTGACACGCCCGGTATGCGGGAAATGGGTGCGGACAGCGCGGATTTATCCAAAGCCTTTCAGGAAATTGAGGAATTGGCAATCCAATGCAAATTTCGGGATTGTACGCACACCAGCGAGCCGGGCTGTGCAATTTTGGCTGCTGTTGCGGATGGCCGCACTGACAACCGGCGTTTGGCAAGCTACCTCAAGCTGCGGCAGGAAGCGGGATATGAAGGCCTGAGCAGCAAAGAGATCGAAGCAAAAAAGCTGAATCGAATGTTTAAAGAGGTAGGCGGTATGAAAAACGCGCGTAAATTCGCTAAGGAGCAACAAAAACGGAAGTGATGGAGCGGCAAACTCATCGTTTTGTCATCGGGAGTAATTGCAAAGGCTGCTATGGCGCCGCCTATTAATCAAAACCACTAGTAAACTAGTGGTTTGCTCAGACCCCAGAGGGGTCAGTACTTGCTGACCCCTGGAAGGGGTACTGAGGGTTTGTCATCGCATCACTACTACAGGCAGCCGCTGAAAGCGGCTGTTTTCTTTTGCCTACTTTCTCTTGCTACCCGTAAACGGGTCCATATACTCCTTGAGTGAGATCTGGTCGTTTGCCAAATCTTCCTCCAACTGGTTCTTGATATACTCCTGGATCATCTTCGCATTCTTTCCTACCGTATCCACAAAGTATCCTCGGCACCAGAAGTTCCGGCTCCCGTATTTGTACTTTAGGTTTGCATGCCTGTCGAAGATCATCAGCGCGCTTTTGCTCTTGAGCGTCCCTACGAACTGTGCTATACTCATGTACGGCGGGATACTCACCAGCAGATGAATGTGATCTGGGCACGCCTCTCCCTCGATGATCTCCACTTTCATCTCCTTGCACAGCTTTTTAATGATTTCGATAATGTCTCTGCGCACCGCCTTATAGATTACTTTCCGGCGGTACTTCGGCGCAAATACCAGGTGATATTCACATCGGTAGCTTGAGTGCGCCGTATGCTTTACTTCATTTTTCACTTGCGTAAAACCTCCTTGCTCTTTCCTGATGCGGTTGCCAAACCATCTTGATTGTAGCATGGAGGTTTTATTTGCCAAGGCTTTTTTATCTACCCCTGGTTCAACCAGGGGTTTTGTTAAGCCTAAAGGCAGCAATGAAAAGGGGCTGTATCAATTGATGCAGCCCCTTCTTGATTCTTGAAAGCAGCCAAAACGACTCTTTCGTATCAAAAAAATCTGGAAGAAAACGCAGGAAAATGATATAATTCGTCTAAATAGACAAATGCCTCATGAGGATAGAAGAATCTGAATTGCCGCCGTGCGTTACGGCTGCAAATTGGAAAAAGCGAAAGGAAAGGAGGCGTCCGGCACGTATTATCAAACGATCTGCCCATCCCCTATAGGCGATCTGACGCTCGCCTGCGACGGAGAGAATCTGGTTGGCCTGTGGATCGAGGGGCAAAAATATTACGGGGGAACGATCTCCAAAGCAATGGTGCCAAAAGATGATATCTCGGTGTTCGCCGCTGCAAAAAAGTGGCTGGATCAATATTTCTCCGGGAAAAAGCCATCCATTTCGGAATTGCCGTTGGCGCCCATCGGCAGTGAATTTCGCCAGAGCGTGTGGAGTATTTTACGCAAAATCCCTTACGGCGAGGTGCTCACCTATGGTGATATCGCAAAACGGCTGGCCGCACAGCTGGGAAGGGAACGGATGTCCAGCCAAGCGGTAGGTGGAGCGGTCGGCCATAATCCCATTTCTATCATCATTCCCTGCCATCGGGTTGTAGGCGCTCACGGTAGCCTGACCGGATTCTCCGCCGGCATTCAAACAAAGATCAAACTGCTGCAAGCAGAGGGTGTAGATACCTCAAAATTTTTTATCCCACAAAAAGGGACAGCCCTATAAAGCCAGCGGAAACAAGTAGAGGAGAACAGCCTTTGCCTGCTTTTTTCTAACCCTGATCAACAGAGCGTGCGAACTGGCCGCATTAAAAATTCTTTGAAAAGGAACTACCAAATCGTATGACACAGAAGCATTTGACCGCCAAATATGCCTGCTATATGTCCAACGCCTCCATGTCGGCGGTAGCGACTTTGTCGCCGCTGCTGTTTATCACATTTCATCAGCTTTACGGGATCTCCTATACCCGGCTCGGCCTGTTGGTATTGGTGAATTTTTGCACACAGCTGTGCGTGGATTTACTCTTTTCATTTTATGCTCATAAATTCAATATTCAAAAAACAGTGCGCGCGATGCCGCTGCTCACCGTAATTGGCCTGATGGTTTACGCTATTTTTCCAGCTTTGGCGCCTGAGCGCGCCTATCTGTTCCTGGTGACTGGCACAATTATTTTTTCGGCCTCCGCAGGGCTCGGAGAAGTGCTGATCAGCCCCGTGATCGCCGCACTGCCGTCAAAAAACCCGGAGCGTGATATGAGCCGAGCGCACTCTGTCTATGCCTGGGGCGTGGCTGTTGTGGTGCTGTTAAGCACGCTCTATCTTCAGATATTCGGGCGGGAAAACTGGTATATTCTGACGCTACTGTGGGTTAGCCTGCCGCTTACCGCCTTTGTGCTGTTTCTATGTTCTGAAATACCGCCTCTTGAAACGACAAAAAGCGGCGCGTCAAACAAGAGCCAATTCAAAAACCCGCTCCTGTTTTTGTGCGTGACCTGCATCTTTTTGGGCGGCGCCTCTGAAAACACCATGACGCAGTGGTGCTCCGGCTATCTGGAGGCCGCACTGGGGATTTCAAAAATATGGGGTGATGTTTTCGGCGTTGCCGTGTTTGCGGTGATGCTGGGGCTTGGAAGAACCCTTTACGCAAAATTTGGCAAGCATATCTCCCGCTTTATGCTGCTGGGATTTATGGGCTCCTTTCTTTGCTATCTCATTGCCGCGCTTTCGCAAAACGCCATTGTGGGCCTGATAGCCTGCGCGTTTACGGGATTTTGCGTATCCATGCTCTGGCCGGGTACTCTGATTTATACAGCCGAGGTGATCCCTCACACCAGCGTGGCAGTTTACGCCTTGTTGGCGGCGGGCGGAGACCTTGGAGGCTCCATTGCGCCGCAGCTTGTGGGAAGCATTACAGACGCCGTTGCAAAAAGCCAAAGCTTTGCTGCCGTGAATTCCGCCTTATCGCCTGAGCAGATCGGCTTCAAAACCGGAATGCTGGCAGCCGCACTGTTCCCTCTAGCCGGCATGGTGGTTGTGGCTTTCATGAAAAGAGCGGAAAAGAAACGGAAAGGGAAACGAGTAGTTTAAAGAAAAAACACAGCCCCGCTGCATGGGGCTGTGTTTTTTAGGGGCTATTTTACTGGGCACTGAACTTTTGCTTCACAGAATTCACTTTATTCTGATCCGCCTGCTCGGTGGGATACCAACCCTTCGCCGCCATCTTGTCATAAAGGGTATCCTGCATGCACAAGGAATCGTTTAAAGCGGTGCTGAATGCCTGGTGCACATTGGACGTGGGGGATTCAAGCGTCCCATGCATATACAGGTCGCAAACGCCTTTTTCCAAAAGGAGGATATCTTCCATCAAGTTTTTATCATCCATAATTATAAGCATTCCTTTCTTGCGCAAACCGCAAATTTGTGCGGCTTTGGCACATCCAAAAATTCAATGGGTAAAATGCGCTTTCGCATTGCGTTTTCCTTTGATAAGGTACAAAAGCCTTATCAAAGCAAGCCGTAAAAGCTCTGAAAAATCTGCTGATGCTTCTGCGCCATCTGCTGCACGCAGGATTTTAAATCTGCATCCTGGATCTGGTTTGCCGTTTCACTGCATTTGGTTTGAAAATACTTTTCATGCCCCAGTGCATCTTCCAAGTACAATAATTCTTTCGTCGTCATGAATCGCAATCCTCCTAATGATAATTTCAATTTTATTTTGCATGGAGGAGCATGAAATATGCATCTGAAAAGCAAAAATTATTTTGGACATCTTGCATCAGTGTACAGGGGTACACTGATTTCCATATTTTTATTAAAAAATCCTACTGCAACTTGTGTTGCAGTAGGATCATTCATTTACCATAAGCACAATGCACTTCTAGCCTCTTATCACCCGTTTCCCCAATGATCAATCAGCTCGCGCAGCTTGATCGGCTCTTTCGTGGTGATATTATCCGGCCCAAGCGCGGCAATGCGCGCCATGTCAGCCTTCCGGTCTACCGTCCAAAAGGATACGAGCATCCCCTGCTCACGCATAACACGCACCAGCGTTTCGCTCGCGGCATCATAATGGCAATTAATGCCGATTGCACCGCAGAGCCGAATCTGATCTGCCGCGCGCCGCCAATAAGCCTCGCTGTCTTTCTGCTTTACATCCGGTGATAAATTGAGATAATAGGGAATCTCCGGGCATTCCCGCGCTACCGTTTGGGCGTCGTCCACCCCAACGC
>ERZ1673750.657-NODE-657-length-23342-cov-6.710611_pt1 | contig 23342 bp, 18 predicted proteins | sample MGYA00580203_ERZ1673750 | MGnify/ENA primary metagenome ERZ1673750 (study PRJEB41218, sample SAMN15661763) | gut metagenome | host: Homo sapiens | place: Canada: London | collected 2015-08-20/2019-03-30 | study: EMG produced TPA metagenomics assembly of... | reverse complement strand
AGGCCCTTTGGGCCGCATGAGAAAAACCCCCGGCTAGGCCGGGGGATATTTATTTATGTCTAGAATAATATATTTATTCACAACTGCTGCCGCCAGAACCGCAACTAAAGTTTGTAGGAAAAATGCGACGATTGGACGAAGTGGACCTGAAATAAATAAAGCAGTTATTAAAAATAATTTATCCACAACCGTAAGTTCTTGAAATAAGTTGATGTACGGAGCAATGAGATAGAACAAATAGATTTTACGGAGCAATGAAGAACCTTGTCCTTATGGACAAGAACCTTTGCGCTAGGCTGAATGAGACGAATCGCTTACCAGAGTTTGTTGATAAAACGTGAAGATTGGGCGACGTGGACTGACGAAGCAAGCGCAGCGTACTAATGGTACGTGAGCAATGAGCTAGAACAAATAGATTTTACGGAGCAATTGGATGAATGAGACGAAGTGGAGATCTGAGGCAAACGGAGCGTACACATAGTACGTGAGTATTGCCGAAGATCGAACGAGTTTCAGGCGCCAATTGAACGTAAAATCATACGGAGCTTATCTGCCGCCTCCGCCAGATCCGCCTCCCGAAAATCCCCCGCCTCCACCAAAGGACATTCCGCCTCCGCCGCCATGTGAGGCTGATGAGGAGCGATTGCTTTGGTAGGCGTGGTTCACTGATGTGCCGACATTATTCACAACATGATACAAAATAACTGGGTCAAGGCCTGTATATCCAGCGTAAGTGTAGCTCGGATCAAGGCTTTTGAACTTTTCCAAAACTTTTTCTCCAAGTCCAAACAGAGCCGCAAGCACCAAATATTCGTCCCAAAGAGCGACTTCTACCGCTTCACGCTCGTTAATCAAAGTGAAATCCTTCAAAAACTTTATAAATCCTTTTTGTTTAATGGCCTCTTCACGACCTTGCTCAGTGAAAACATCGTAGCTAGATAGCAAAAATCCTGGCTTCTTATATAATAAATTCAAATTTTCAGCCGCGCTATTCGCATTTTTATTGTAATTTTTAACGAAATTTTCGGCAACGCTTCCTCTGTTAAAGGCCCTCGTTAGCTCATCGTTTCTAAGCACGAGGTCATCGCCCGATGCACTTGTAATCAGCTTATATAGCCACTCTTCCATCACGTCATCACCCTCGGGCGCTCTAATAATTTTAAAGCAGTCCTCAATAACATCCTTTTTGAAAATCAGTCCCTTAGTAAATTTTTCCTTGACAAGCTCTATATTGCCGTCCTTAATCCATTTTAGAAAATATGCGGCGACCACATTTGTCACAGAAAAGTTTTCATTCACCGAATAAATGCCGCTGTTAAGCAAAATATTTCCATTCATCGGCAAATCTCGCCAATAGTTTACGTCTCTCGGTAGTCTATTTTCAGAATTTATCATGGATTTTTTAATTCCCGACATAATCATGGAAAAGATTGACGCAATAAAAATAAAAATCATCGGTATGACAATTGGGTTAGCAGTGCCAATAAATCTTGTGACGAAATTGCCATTATATTCTGGATAATAGTAATTGTCTTCATTATTATCATAATTATTTTCTTCTTCAATATCTTCTTCACGATTATTATAGTCAGAGCCTTCAAGTGCGGTATTTTTCAAGTCTTCAAAGGTGCCACTACCCTTGCTAATAGGATGAATTATATCTTTATTAAGACCGAACAAAACTGTTAGATGATTTTCTGGGCCAAAATCATTAATCTCGTGAACGACGACCTTGCCGCCCTCAAAAACGATTGGCGCGTCAGAGCCAAAGCCCCAAACACGAGCGTTATTCTCATTTATCGCGCCATTTTCCAAACTTAGCTCGAAAGAAACTTTTTCTGGAGCAGGATCCATCTGGTCATTGACGAAGCGAATGTTGAATCCGTCCATATCATCAAAACTTTGGGCAGCTCTGTACATTTTATAATTTAATGTATAGGTCTTGTCTTTATTAAGCTCGCTCTTGCCAAAGCAAAGCTCGACACCGTCCGAAGTGCCGTGTATACCGCATTTGCGAGCCTTTTCGTCAAAGGTCCAATCGACGTTCCAATTGTCAATGGTCTCGTATGGGCCGCTCTCATCGGAAACTTTAAAATCCATAATGACTATGTCACGCATGTGGCTCTTAGGTATGAAAAACTCAGTGCCTGAGCCGGCTCTAGCCTTCCACACCTCAGTGACTAGTAGTGAGCCATCGTCCATAAGCGTAGCTTTTATGTCAATGGAGTGGATTTCATCTGATGATGCGTAGCAATTTATTGAAAATACTAGGATTATGGCGGCGAATAAGCTCGCCAAAAACTTTTTCATTATCTAAACTCCAAATCCGGCATATCTTTTTTAGCTTCGTCTGTGCTCAAATATTCTTTAGGATGAACGTTTAATATGGACGCAGCGATGGATGTTGGGAACATTTTCACAGCTCTGTTAAGCTTTGTAACTGAGTCGTTGTAAACCATACGGCTGATTCTGACTTTATTTTCATAGTCATTGATCGAGTCCATAGTTTTTGTGTAAAGCTCAGAGGCTTTTAGCTCTGGATAGCTCTCAGCAACAGCGTTTATCCTCGATAGAGCGCTTCCAAGTAGTGCCTCGCCTTCTTTTACGTCATTTGCATTTTTAATAGCACTTCTCTTTTCAATAATGTCCGTAAGAGTTTCGTACTCATGTTCTGAGTAAGCTTTAACCGCGTTAGCAAGCGCCTTTAGAGCGTCCCAACGTGAGTTTAAATTCACGGCAATGTTTGCAAAAGCATTGTCAACGTTTTCTTCAAGAGTAACTAGACTTCTTTGTGTTGAAATGAAATAGAACACTAAAAGTATTAGAACCCCTAAGATGATTGCGATTATCATAATATCACTCCTTTAAATCTTTGTATTATATTTTACCCAAATAATCTAATTATATTCTAAAATTAGTGTATTTTATCAAAAATGATTTATCATAACAAATCCACACCGATATATGATATAATTTATTTATACAAGAGGTGTATGATATGTTTGATTTATTTAAAATAAATGAAATTTTTTCTGATAATAATAAAAAGAAAAAGAAAAATATTTTTGCTAGCAAGGCTAATAATAAGAAAAATCATGACAAAGCTATAAGAATAGAAAAGATTTTTAAAGGCGAGACCAATAGCAAAGCTAATAATAAGAAGAAAAATCATGACAAAAAAAGCAAATTGAGCAAAAATGAAAAACTTGATGAAAAAACTAAAGTGCCCGACGCCAAGCCCATCATCTTCATTCCAGGGATTTCTGGGAGCGAACTCTTCACCATTGACGAAAAATATCTAAGTGATATTGAGCGCAAAACTGGGATGATATCTAGCGGTAATGAAGAGCACGCAAAAAGGCTCTGGCTGCCACAAGGCTACGATGCCAAGGAGCTTAACGAGGATCTCAAAATCACGAACGAAGCATACGGACTGCAAGAGGGCGACTTCAGAGAGCTAAAGATTTTTGACAGGCACGTGGGACCGGGCGCTGCGAACGCGGTTCTTCTAAATGCGCTTCTCATCAAGTTTCCGGATAGTCCCATCTATCAATTTTCATACGATTGGCGTAAATCCAACACTTTGACGATGAAAAAGCTCGACGCCTTTATCAAGACCATTCGCAAAAGAGGCAAGGTCGACATAGTTGCTCACAGCATGGGAGGCCTTGTTGCAGCTCATTATATCCGTGAACATGGCGGACGCGTCGACAAATTCATTTCGCTTTGCACGCCTTATGAGGGCGCGCCTCACGCTTACAACCAAATGGCGAGCGGAAATATTTTTGGCGGGATAAAAGATGTCATTTTGGAAAATTTATTCGGCATAGAAAAAGAGGTTGTTCAAGGCTACGATGGGCTTGTAGAGCTATATCCAACTGCAAAGATGCTTGCTTCCTACCCTTATCAAAAAATTTTAAATAAAGAAAATTTTGAAAAAATTATATCCAAAAAATATAAGGACTACGATGATTTGCTAGAAAAACTTCATGAGGCAGGTGCCTCTGAAGATTTTGAGCCACGCGAGGTTCAAAGCCGCATGAAAAGCTATCTTGGCGCGCTTCGCTTCGGGCGTTTTTTGAAAAAAGCAAAAAATTATAGGCGCCACAGAAGTTTTTCAGAGCCCATCAATCTATTGTATAGGCCTAGAACCATGTTTATAGTTGGAGAGGGCATAGACACACAGGTTTCGGGCTACTACAGCGTGGATGATGCGAATGAGACAATAATCAAAGAGATGGTGACAAAGGAAGGCGATGGCTTAGTGCCAATGTTTTCAGCGTGCATGGGTCAAAGGCTTGACGAGATGCCAGAAGAAATTAGAGAAAAATTTCAAAAAATAAAAAGCACACACATGGGCATGCTCATGGATTTGAGGGCGATGGACGCCATGTGCAAATTTTTAAGCGAAGATTAGGAGGAAAGTATGCTAGAGAAATTAAAAATATATTTTACAAATGAGACGGGAGCGATAAACACTTTAGGAAAAGTCGCACTTGTGCTTCTTTACTTCATCATAGCCATCTTGGTCGTGAAAGTTATTGGCATAGTCATATCGAGGCTTGCAAGGAAGAAATACGATAAGCTCAGAACCATTGACGCGAAGAGGCTTAAGACGGTTCTTAGCGTTTTGAAGAGCTTCGCGACAATCATAATCATATTCACATGGTTTTTGTCAGCGCTAAGAATTTTCGGGGTAAATACCTCTGCGATAGTGACAACTGCGGGGATAGGCGGTGTCGCGATCTCCTTCGGCGCAAAAAGTCTTGTAGAGGACATTATCAGCGGGATATTCTTAATGCTTGAAGATAGCTTCGTTATCGGAGACGACATCACAGTCGCTGGCAAGACCGGAAATGTCGAGAAAATCGGCCTTCGTACGACAACCATTCGTGATTATAACGGTGAACTGCACGTAATTCCAAACGGTGAGATCAGAGTCGTGACTAACAGGAACAAAAACATTCAAAGAGCGCTAATCACCGTGCCTATAGCCTACGATGCCGACGCGCAAATGGCGATGGATGTCTTGACTGAGGCACTTAAAAAAGTTGACGATGACCACGCAGTTATTGAGAATGTCAGCGTTTGGGGCATCACTGATTTTAATAATAATGGTATAGTGATTTCTTGTGCGGCGAAGACGGTACCTGGGGAACAATGGCGAATTGAGAGGGAAATGCGCAAAATTGCTTATGAAGAGCTTTCTAGGAATGGGATTAAAATATTGGATAAAAATATAATAGTCAATAAATAAGATAAACATAAGTAAAATGGCTGGATCACTCCAGCCATTTTGCATTTATATTATAATTTAATTTAATTTAATTTAATGTTTTTTTAATAAAAAATTTAAATGCGACCACTTTTTATAAATTTTTCGAAAAATATCTTTTTTCATTTATTCACAAAACTTACATTTCATTACACCGAATCATAGTCCGACCATGGGACTTCGCAGAACAAGGAAGAACCTCACCCATTTACAAAGCTTCGCTTTGAATGGGTCCCGAGAACCTTGGTGCAAGACACTTGAGCTGAATTGGACGAAGTGGACTGACGAAGCAAGCGATCCGTAAGTTTAATCAAAGCTATGTTCGCTTCGCTCCATACCTTTGTAAACTCTGGAATAAGGCATGCATTGCCAATCGAACTTCGTTTCACTCGTTCTCTTGGTGCATGGACTTAACCGTACACGAGGTACTCGAGCATTGGCAACAAATTTTTACGAGCCTTAGGCGCAAATCGAATGCGAACTATTTATCCACTTTCTCACCCAAAAGAAATTTCTTGCCATCTATCTCCCAAGATACACACGAATCCAAATTTATATTCATCGCGCTATTCAAAATATTTCTCTCTGCCATATTATTTGTCTCCATAAGCTTTGCGACAAGGTCTTTTATCTCGTAGCGGATATTGCCGCTTCTTTTCTTTGTAACGGAGCAGGCGCAGTCCAAAGCCTTGAGATCACTTCTCTTAAGCCACCTCTTAATATCATCTTCTTTTATGTAGTACATAGGCCTAATCAGTTTGAGCCCGTCAAAGTTTTGGCTATCAAGAATCGGGCGCATGGTCTTGAAAGTACCAGCGTATAGCATGTTCATAAGTGTCGTCTCGACCACATCATTCATGTGATGACCTAAAGCGACCTTATTGCAGCCAAGCTCCTTCGCCTTGCCATACAAAGCACCGCGGCGCATACGAGCACACATGTAGCATGGGTAGTCACCCGCAAGCTTTTCAGCGACTTCAAATATATCCGTCTCAAATATTTGTAAATCAATACCCAAAAATTTGCATAGCTCCTCAAGCTTGTCTCTGTTTTCTTTAGTAAAGCCAGGGTCCATGCTGACATAGCAGACATCAAATTTAAAAATCGAGTGCTTTTTCAGCTCTTCAAACATCTTCGCAAGAAGTATCGAGTCCTTTCCGCCACTTATAGCGACCAAGACCTTGTCACCTTCTTCAATCAGATTAAAATCATTTATCGCCTTAAGAAATTTCTTCCAAAGCTCCTTTCTGTAGCTCTTGATGATGAAGCGCTCAATCTCTTTTTTCTCTATACTATACATTATAAGTTATCAGCGAGTCAACCTTGTAGCCATCAAGCTTGTCGCGGCCCTTAAGGTCAGTTAGTTCAATCAAAAATTCAAAAGCAACAATCTCCGCACCCATTTTTTCAAGAAGATTCTTCACAGCCTCAACAGTTCCTCCAGTTGCTAGAAGGTCATCAATTACAACAACCTTAGTACCAGGCTTGATCGCATCCTTGTGAATTTCGATAGTGTCAGTGCCATATTCCTTTTCATAAGAGAAAGATACAGTCTCAGCCGGAAGCTTGCCCTTTTTTCTAACAGGAATAAAACCAAGATCCATCTTGTAGCTAAGCGCGCAGCCAAGCATAAAGCCCCTTGCCTCAGGACCAACGATGTACTCGGCGCCAAGACCCTCGATATTTTTTTCTAATTCATCTATAGCGCATCTGAAAGCGTCCTTATCCTTAAGAAGCGTAGTTATATCCTTAAAAGAAATCCCTTCCTTCGGGAAGCCTTCAATCACCCTTATAGTGCTTTTTAAATCCATATTATCACCCAAAGGGTATTATACCACTTATTCATAATTATGGCAATGATAATATATTTTTAATTATGCGCATGCCTTTGCCACTACGGAAAATTTCTTCATTGATAGAATTTATATTAAACACCTTTAGCATAGTATAATATTATATTACATTTTGGTTAAAAAATGTTTTTTATATTGCAAATGGTTTAATTAAGATGTATAATATAGATAAGAAAGAAATTATTAGGACTTTCAAAATTATTCTACATGGGAGGTAGTAATATGAAGAAATTTAGAAATATTTTGGCATTGCTAATGGTAGTGGTTATGCTAGTAGCAGTAATGCCTATGAATGTTTTTGCTGAGCCAGGAGAAGAAACAGAAGAAACAGGAACAGAAACACCTGAACAAAAACTAAAAAAAGCAAAAGATGATGCTAAGGCAACAGTAGAAGGTTTAAGTGATTTATCACAAGCTAATAAAGAAGCAGCAAAGCAAGCTATTAATAACGCTTCAACTATAGAAGATGTTAAAGCAGAACTTGGCAAAGCACAAAAACTTAATGATACTAAAGCACAAGCAAGAGAAGACCTTAAGAAATTAACTGACTTAACAGAAGATCAAGCTAAGGAAGCCAATAAATCAATTGATGACGCTTCAGACATAGGTGCTGTTACAGATGCAGTAACAAAAGCTAAAGGACAAGATGAGAAAGCAAAGGAAGCAAAAGCTGAAGAAGAAAAAAAGAAAGCTGCGGAAGAGCTTGCTAAAGCAAAAAAAGATGCTATAGAAAAAGTTAAAGCGTTAAGTGATTTGTCTGAAGCAAATAAAACTGCAGCAGAGCAAGCAATTAATGCTGCTAAAGACAAAGATACTGTAGCAGCTGAGCTTGGAAAAGCGCAAGCACTTGAAGATGCTAAAAAAGAAGCAAAGAAAAAAATAAACGAAAATAATTCATTAAGTGATGATCAAAAGAAAGCAGCAATAAAGAAAATTGATGAAGCTGGCACAAAAGAAGCTGTAGATGCTATTGTTAAACAAAATACACCACCAGCACCAAAAACTGGCGCTTTCACTATAGACACAGGATATACAACTTATGGCAATATTGAAGTAAATAAGAGAACTGCTGATGCTGAAGAACAAGTAACTGTAACAGTTAAACCTAAGTACGGTTATGTAGTTTCTAGAGTTTACTATAGAGTTAATGGTACAAGCGTAGACCAAACTATTAACAATTATTACAATAGCTATTACTACGATAGATATCCTGGATACTATTACGGTGATTCTTACTATGACTACTTCAGTTACTATAGCGAATATAGAAACTCTAAGTACTACTACAATCACTACAGTAACTATCACGAATTCCTACGCTATGAACACAGAAGTCACTATTTGAACTACAAAAACTGGGATGACAGATATGATGACGACGATTACTACTATAACTGGTATTACTACAAACGTAACGGATACAGACCATGGTACTACGGACGCATATATGATAACTCATTATACAATACAAGCGATACATTCCAAATGCCTAGTGGCGACATTACTGTCTTTGTAGAATTTACTGACTGGTCATACTACGATGACGACTATTACTATTATAGATATTATAGAAACAAGAAAGACAACTATTACGAAAGACAAAAGAAGGCTGAAGAAAAAGCTAAGAAGGAAGAGGAAGAAGCTAAGGCAAAGGCTGAAGCAGAAAAACAACCTCAAATTTATGAAAACAAGGCCGTTATCGCTATCGGTTCAAACGTATTAGACAAAGTTAGCAAGAACGTTCACACTGTTCATCAAATGGACACTCCTGCTTACGTTAAGGACGGCAGAGTAATGCTTCCTCTAAGATATGTTGCTGAAGCTCTTGGTCTACAAGTATCTTGGGTTCCTGAAACAAAGACTGTTATTATCTGGGATTTAACTCAAAGAGTTGAAATACCTGTAAAGTCTAACAGAATTATTGTTAATGGTATAACTTACACAAGCGATGTTAAGCCAGAAATCAAGAGCAGTAGAACAATGCTTCCAATCGCTAACATTGCAAGAGCACTTGGATTAATCGATGGCAGTGACATCGTATGGGATCAATACAATAAACAAGTTACTCTAACAAGAAAAGTATTATCTAAATAATTTATAAAGTCCTATGAAGGGTCCGCTCATTGATATGGGCGGATCTTTTTTTGTTTAAATTAAATATCTTGACAATGGACGGGATTTATACTATAATGGTTAAGTCAAGTTAAAAAACTTTGTAAAACAATCAGCGTGGAGAGATGGTTGAGTTGGTTGAAGGCGCTCGCCTGGAAAGCGGGTATACGTGGTTTAAGCGTATCAGGGGTTCGAATCCCCTTCTCTCCGCCACGTGCTAGTTGGGAAGGTAGCGGCATCCTGTAACCATAAATCCGCTATATATGGAATGAATTCCCGACCAGAGGGCGTCTCCTGTGAGGCTTGCCCACAATAAGAGGTGTTGAACGAAGGGTTCTTGCGCAACATAAATCTTACGAACCTCGTCAGGTCCTGGCGGAAGCAGCGATAAGTATGTATTTGTGTGTGCCGCGAGGGTGCCGTTCGGGAGCTGTCTGTTGTGGTAACACTTGGGGGAGCCGTTCGAAGTCGGGTGCACTACATAAAAAAGCACTCTGCAAAAGCAGAGTGTTTTTTTATGTCATAGTGTTTCTTGTTAAAATTCGCCCTTACGCTCATTCGATTCTCACCAATGCTCACGTACTCGCGTGTACGCTCCGCTTGTCTCGAATCTCCATTTCGCGTAATCATCGAATTTTTCCTAAGAAACATGTTTGATCTGATCCAATTTAAATGAGCACTATAATTTGATCGTTGTATGTATTTAGTTTCGATAGAAGATATAAAAATTGATCTAAATAAGAAAAGTATCAAAAATAAATTTTTATCACAATATCTGTATTTAATAATAAGTTTTAATAACTAATTAAAATAATTTAATCAAAATAAATATCGTGTCAATTATATTAAACAAAATAAACAACTTTAATCAAATATTTACAACGGAAGGCAATATTTTTGCGATTTTAAATAAAAAATATAATCTAATCAAAATAAATATTATGTCAATTATATAAACCAAAAGAACAATTTTAATCAAATATTTACAACAGAAGAAAACGATTTTGCGAATCAAACAAGATGATTGGACGAAGTGGACTGACGAAGCAAGCGCAGCGTACATATGGTACGTGAGCATTGCTGAGGAGGGAACGAGTTCAAGGGCTTGTTTGAACGCAAAAGGAAAAGAGCTTATCTAAATGATAAGCTCTTTTCTTATGGTCGGGGTGAGAAGGTTCGAACTCCCGGCCCCATGGTCCCAAACCACGTGCGCTACCAAACTGCGCTACACCCCGCCGAAATATTACTTATCTATTATAACTTTCTAACAAGAGTCTTGCAAGTGGAAATAAATCATATTTTCTTAATATATCTATTATTATTATAGTTTTTCTTCTATTTTCTTAATTTTTCATAATTTTAAAAAATCTATATCCAATATTTCAATATAGTTACAATTGCCATATTTTTAACAAAATTTTTATATTTTGGTATATAATGGATGTGTATGAAATGAAAGGAAGGATATAATGAAATTTAAACGCATCGCAAGTATTGCGCTAAGCGCTACGCTTGCATTTTCGATTTTAAGTCAAAGTTCTTTAGCTTATATAATTAACGAAGAAAGAAAGGAAGAGTATCTAGCGAGTGGTGTGCATCGCGCGCACATCGAGAGATTTACTTCTGAGGGCTGGCAAAACTTAAATGTCTTGACTATTGACACGACTAATCAAATGAATGAGATTAAGGCGATATTCAATACTGAGGGTGTTTCTCACAGATCGAATGTTAGGGACATGGTCAATGTTACTGGCGCTATCGCTGGTGTTAACGGCGACTATTTTAACTATCAACCGCATCCATCGACTCTTGGTATGATTGTCAATGACGGCAAGCTTATCAGCTCGGCTCAAGAGGGCAAGAACAAATTGCCTGTATTTTATCAAAGCAGTGCTGGCGACTCGCAGCTTGGATATATCGATCAATCTGTTGATATCTTAAATCAATTGACTGGTGCAAAATACCATGTTAGCGGCTTTAACAAGGCTTACGGCGGATACAAATATTTATCTCTACTAACAAGGGATTGGGGCAAGAAAAGTTTTGGAGCTAAGGCTGCGAACATGACTGAAGTTCTTGTGGAGAATGGTGTTGTTGCTGATATCAGAACGAACGGAGAGCCTTTTGATATACCAGAGGATGGCTATGTGCTTAGCCAAAATAACTCGCCTCTAGCTAGTCTTACTTTGGGTACGCCTCTTGAATTACAGGTAACATCAAATGTTGACTACAAGGCGCTAAAATTTGCCATGGGCGGCGGCTCCATCATCTTGAAGAATGGTGTTGCTATGCAAACTAATATTATTAACAAAGGAAGACATCCAAGAACTGGCATCGGCGTTACGCAAGACGGCTCTAAGATAGTCATCATCACTGTTGACGGAAGGAATGGCTACGCTGGTCTCACTCAAAAGGAATTTGGTGAAATATTTAAGAGCTTCGGCTGCTACAACGCGATGAATCTTGATGGCGGCGGATCGACTACCATGGTCAAAAAGACTAAGGCGATGGATAAGGCTGAGATCATCAACAAGCCATCGGGCGGCACTCCAAGAGCGGTCGTATCGGGCGTTGGCGTTTTCTCGAGTGACAATCCGGGAGCGGTAGCAAGGATAGAGCTTGATCTTGATACTGATAAGGCTTTTCCTGGCGTTCCTGTAGCATACAGTGTAAAAGCTTATGACGCAAGCAATAATCCAGTTAGAGTCGACGCTAATGCAGTAAGTGCAAGTGCTACGAATGGCGCATCATGCATGAATGGCTCGTTCATCGGTGCAGCTGAAGGCACTTCACAAGTCACAGTATCTTATCAAGGAGCGAGTGACACTAAAAACATCGAAGTATTCTCTGAACCGGTTGAGCTAAGGAGCTCCACTGAAAAGATAAACGCAAAACCTGGCGATAAATTCACTATAAAGGATATTATTGGCCTAGATAATCAAGGCCGCAGCGCTAAAATTCCGAATTCGAGCATTAATTTCTCAATCTGGGGAACTGTTGGCGCTATGAGTGGAAATGTTTTCACTGCTTCAAATAATATTGGCTATGGTTACATCACTATGGGCTATAAAAATACTTACAAGAACATACCTGTAACTATTGGATTTATTTCTAAGCCGCTTCTTGATTTTGAAAATTTAAATAATATCAAGGCATCGAGCTTCCCAGCAGATAAGGTATCTTCTAGCCTAAAAATTTCTAAGGTTGCTAAGCAAGGAAGCGGAGCTGTTGAGCTAAATTATGATTTTTCAAAGCTTGACGACTCGAGAGCTGCTTATATAAGCTTCAAGAAGGCTCCTGTTTTAGAAGGAAAACCAAAGAGGCTTGGCATGTGGGTTAAGGGCGACGCGAAGGGTGCTATGCTTAAGGCAACTATCAAGGACAGCGAAGGTTTTGCTGAGCAAATCACTTTCTCTGAAAAAATTAATTTTAATGATTATAGATATCTTGAGGCAGAAGTTCCTGACAACGAGGCATATCCATATACCCTTTTAAATATCTACGTTGGCAGCTCCAATAACTCTGCCATGGTTAAGTCAAAGATCTTGGTTGACGCGATCGATTTACTTTATGAACACAAATTTGAAAACGCCATAGACAATTCATCTGTATTAGCTGACGGTCAAAATGGCTTTGTTCAAAAAACTAGTGGCGGCGAATACCTTGTAGTTAGTGGCTATGATGCTAATCAAGACAAAAATTTCGAAGGCGCCAAGACTGCCATCATCAACAAAGTGAACAAAGTTGACACAAGCATTTTACTAAGTAACTATGACAATGATTTTAAAAAGGCTGTTTCGAAAAATCTTCTTAAAAATGCAAATGTTTTCTCGACAAGTGCGACAGCAAACGCATTTATACTAAATCTTAACACTAAGAAGAGATCTTTAAGGCTATCGGACGCAAATGAGTGGAGCTACATCACATCAAATCTTAAGAATGTCACTCAAAATAACATTGTCGTGACTATGACAAGCCCAGTTTTTGGCAAGGGCGGCTTCACTGATAAAAAAGAGGCGGCACTTCTTCACGCGAAATTCAAGGAACTTGCCGATATGGGTAAAAATGTTTATGTTGTGGCTGGCTCAAATGAAACATCTGTTAAAATGCTTGACAAAGTTAGATATATAAATGTATTTAACAAGCCTATCAAGACTAAGGCTGATTTAGTTAAGAGGAACTACGTGCAATTCACTTTTAATCCAAATTCAAGCGCTTATGTAGTAACAAACTATTAATACTATTAAATGTAAGAATAATTTTATACAAGAAAGAACTGTGAGAGCAGTTCTTTTTTTATGCCCCACTTTATTGAAAAAAAACGATTTTTGTGTTAGAATTAAAGAAGCTAAGTATATGCACATGGGTATATATACTTATAAAGGAGTGAAGAAATGAATAAGAACAATAAAAATAAAAAGGGACCTAAAAAATCTCTCATATATTACTATTTAGTTATACTTATCATTGCCTACCTTTTCAACATATTCTTCATGAAAGATTTTATGAAGCCAGAAGTTGAGAAAGTTACTTATGATGGTTTTTTGGAAGCAATCGACGAGGGCGTTGTTGATAGAGTACAAAAGATGGGCGGAAACATTGTCTTTCAGCTAAAACCAGAGTACGTGGCGATTCGTGATAAAAACAATGAAAAGAAATTAAAATTCGAAAAAGCAAAATTAGATAAAAATGGCAAGCCTATCATTAATAGTGAAGACCCAAACAAAGAGGTCAGAGTCTTTATCACAGGCGAGTGGGACTACGAGGGCCTTACTGAAAAACTTAAAGAAAAGGGCGTTCACTTCGGTAGCGAGATCATCGAAGAGCCATCGATACTAGTTAAAATTTTGGGCTTTTTACTTCCTATAGCAACATTCTTGATAATGGGACTGATATTATCAAAAATATTATTTAAGGATATGGGAGGCGGCCTTGATAAATTTGGCTTCGGTAAATCGGGCGCCAAAGTTTATGTAAAGGGCAAGCAAAAGAAAACTTTCCAAGACGTTGCCGGCCAAGAAGAAGCTAAGGAGATGCTTCTAGAGATAGTTGACTTCCTTCATTACCCAGAAAGATATGCCAAGATCGGCGCCAATCTTCCAAAGGGTGCGCTTCTTGTAGGACCACCGGGCACAGGTAAAACACTTCTTGCTCAAGCAGTTGCGGGCGAGGCTGACGTGCCATTCATCTCCATATCGGGTTCATCCTTCGTAGAGATGTTCGTGGGACTTGCAGCCAAGAGGGTTAGAGACTTATTCAAAGAGGCTCAAGAAAAAGCGCCTTGCATTATATTTATAGACGAGATAGACGCCATAGGCAAGTCGCGTGAAGGCAGTTTTTCTTCGAACGACGAGAGAGAGCAGGCTCTAAACCAATTGCTTACAGAGATGGACGGCTTTGACTCGAAAAAGGGTGTAGTGGTACTTGCGGCGACAAATAGGCCTGAAGTACTTGATCCAGCTTTATTACGTCCCGGTCGTTTCGACAGGCGTATACCAGTTGAGCTACCAGACCTTAATGGCAGAATCGCGGTACTTAAGGTTCACTCGAAAAACATCAAGATGTCAGACGATGTAGATTTCAAAAAGATTGGTCTACTAACAGCCGGCGCATCGGGCGCAGATCTTGCAAATATCGTGAACGAAGCGGCACTTAGAGCGGTTAGACATAAAAGAGATTTCGTTATACAAGAGGATTTACAAGAGTCGGTCGAAGTAGTTATAGTTGGATATCAAAGAAAAACTATGATTATATCAAAGAAAGAGCGTGAAATGATCAGCTACCACGAAGTTGGTCACGCGATAGTCGCAGCTGTTCAGAAAAAGAGCGCTCCAGTTGAAAAGATCACCATCATTCCAAGAACATCGGGCGCACTCGGCTATACACTACAATCTGATACAGAAGAAAAATTCCTTATGGATAAAGAAGAATTATTCAATATGATGGTTACTGCATCTGGCGGTAGAGCGGCTGAGGACCTAGTCTTTGGAGCGATTACAACTGGCGCAAGTAACGATATAGAGCAGATTACAAATATCGCAAGAAACATGGTTATGCGCTACGGTATGAGCGATGACTTCCCTATGATGAGCCTAATGAGCGAAGGCAATCGCTACTTAGGCGGCGCTGGCGAATTCACTGCAAGTGAAGAAACCTTTGCCAAGGTCGATGCCATAGTCAAAGAGCTTATCGCCAAGGCCTATGATGAGGCAAAGCGCATACTTAGCGAGAACAGAACAAAACTTGACAAGATATCAAAATTTCTTATCGAGAAAGAAACCATTAGCGGAGAAGAATTTATGAAGATATTTAATGAAGATGATAATGGCGATGCAAATATTTCTGCTGATGAAGATGATAATGCTGATGCAAATGGCGATGCAAATGTTTCTGCTGATGAAGATGATAAAATAGAAAAAGACGATGAATCTATAAAACTAGACGAAAAAGATATAATATAGAAAGTTTAAATATTGTTGGGAGGTATAAAATGGCTCTTTTTATAATTTTACTTGTTTTTCTAGTCTATTTATTTTTAAAATATGCCACACTTGCAATATTATTTGCAGTAGATTTTATAATAATAGGTTTAGCGAGCTACTCGCTTTTATATGAAAAATTTGGTAATGACTCTTCTATGTTTATTGTAGGGATTATTCTTATATTATATGCAATTTTGCTAATTTTTATTAGCAGAAAAATACGAATTTTAAATATAATTATTAATTATTTAGCATCATTATTTAGCGCATATTTAGGAATAGAAATTTTTCTTCCTATGATTACAGGAATTTTGAAAAGTATGGGAGTTTTAGAAAACACTTATTCAAAGCTGGTAATAACACACGTTGCAGTTATTGATAAAGCAATTAACATTATTTTTCTAATAATTGTGAGTATTGCAATTTATAAAATAAGAATAAATTTTATTGATGAAAAGTTTAATCTTAATTATTATATGGAAAAAAATTTTTTAGAAGAAAAAACAAAAGACGATACAGATGATGATGCCAAAGAGGGCATTATCATAGACGAAAATACTAAGTTATAATAAGGAGTAGGAGCTATGGGTTATATACTAATTGTTGACGACGAAACAACGATAACTGATATTATCGAGTTTAATTTACAAAAGGAAGGTTTTGAGACAAAGGCGGTGCACGATGGGAAGGAAGCACTTTTAGCTGTGAACGAGCACGAGCCAGACCTAATGCTACTAGACGTCATGATGCCTGAGATGGACGGTTTCAAGGCGCTTGAACTTTTAAGACAAAAGTATAAGTTCCCTATACTTATGCTAACTGCTAAAGAAGAAGAAGCTGATAAAGTAAAGGGTCTAGAGCTTGGCGCGGATGATTACATCACTAAGCCATTCGGCATAAGAGAGTTAATTGCAAGGGTTGAGGCGAATCTTAGACGTGCGCCTAAAATAAAAACTACAGAAAACTCCATTGTCATAGGCGACATAAGGCTTGATCTGACTTTATTACAAGTATTCAAGAAGGAAAAGCCAGTTGAGCTAACTCTTCGTGAGTTTGAAGTATTAAAGTATTTGATGCAGCACCCTAACGAAGTTTTCTCGAGAACTGATCTACTAAAGGACGTTTGGGGCTATGACTATATCGGAGACGTTAGGACTGTTGACGTAACAATCAGACGTGTTCGTGAAAAAGTTGACGAAAAATTATCAGACGACTACAAATACATCAAGACAAGAAGAAACATGGGTTATTACATCTCAAATGAAATTTAATTCGATAAAGTTTAGATTTGTAATCATCTATGCGTCGCTAGTACTCTTCGTTTTGGTGAGCGTCGCCGCCTTCATCGTCACAGGACTTGAAAATGAGCTGATGAAGGGACTTAAAGACGACATCAAAAAGCAGGTCGAGACCATGACATCGACGTCGAGGTACTTCACAAAAGAGAATTGGTCCGATGAAGAGACCATAGAGCACATACAAACCGTTATTAATGAGAATAGATTTAACGCGGACGAGCTTGTATACGTCATAAGCAATGACAGCTACCCATCAGTAATTGCGGGCAACGATGAGAAGACTAAATTAATAGTTGGCAAAAATGCTTACGATGTCGATACCATCAACCAAGCGATGCTACTTGAGGCATTAAAGGGCAATTTAAGCGAAAAGATTATAGGCGATGGCATTGACTCAGAAGTTCACTTAAGCTACCCAGTTGTGGCTGAGCGTGGACGTGTCAAGGGCGTTGTCTATGTAATCAGCTCTACGAGGATGGTTGAAGCGACTGTAAAAAAAGCGAGACAATTACTTACAGTGATCAGTATCGCGGCTATATTTGTTACCATACTTATCGCTTATCTACTAGCCGCGTCAATAGTTTCGCCTATCAGCAGCTTGACTGCGAAGGCCAAAAGACTTGCCGAAGGAGACTTTACCCAAAGGGTTGAAGTAAGGACTAAGGACGAGATTGGTAAGCTTGCGTCCATGTTTAACACGCTTACAGATGAGCTGAACAAGACCATTAGCGAGAAAGATTTGGAGCAAAAAAAGCTCGAGACCATATTTACCAACATGACAGAGGCCATCATCGCTCTAAACAATCATGGCGAGCTTATTCACGCAAACTCTGTTGCGCAAAAACTTATTGACATTGACATAAAGAGGGACACACAAAGGTATTTTAATCTTGACAAGATTGGCCTTTCATCGATTAATTTTGATAATCCATTTACCCTTGAAGGCGAAGAAGAGATAGAGCTTAAGGGCGGTGTCTACAAGATGACTTATGCGCCTTTCGAAAACGAGGACTATAGTCTTGGCGGTATCATAATCATGTTTCAAGATATAACTAAGGAGCACAGGCTTGACAACATGCGTAAAGAGTTCGTTGCCAATGTTTCGCACGAGCTAAAAACGCCTATCACAGCGATTAGGTCTTATTCAGAGACGCTTCTTGAGGGAGGAGTGCCTGAGGAGATGCAAAATAAATTCCTTGGAGTTATCGAGAAAGAAGCGGACAGGATGAACAGACTTGTTCTTGATTTACTTTTATTATCAAATATCGATTACAAGGGCGGCGAAGACGTTAAGGTCACTGAGCTTAATGAAAAAGTTAAGGATGCCATAGATAAATTAAAAATACTTGCTGACGAGAAAAAGCAAAAACTTATTTATTCTATCGCGGACGAGCCTCTTAAGGCGCTTATCGATCCGGATGCGCTTGAACAGATAATTACAAATCTTATTTCAAACGCGATTAAGTATACGAATGAGAACGGTACCATAGAGGTAAAACTATATTCAGTTCTTGGCAAGGTACACCTAGATGTTATTGACAATGGTATCGGTATACCAGAGAAGGACCAAAAAAGAATTTTCGAAAGATTCTATAGAGTTGAGAAGGGCCGCTCGAGAAAGATGGGCGGAACAGGACTTGGTCTATCCATCGCTAAAGAGATGGCTAACGCCTACAAAGCTGATATAGTCTTCACTTCAAAGTTTGGCATAGGCACGACATTTACCTTCTTAATCGACGAATATAAAGAAAAATAATAAAAAAAATAATTTAAAAATAATTTAATACAACTGTAATATTAAAACCCTCCTTACTATGTTATAATAGATGTAGATAAGGAGGGAAGGTATGAAAAAGAAAGTCTTAATCTTTATTTTATGCCTTTTCATATTCACAATTGGATCAGTTTCTATTGCAAAGGATGCTTATGTATTTAGGGTTTCAAAACCTGATCAGGATATATACTCTACCATTGACGAAGCATTATTTATCAATGGCAGTGCACCGAAGAATGCAAATGTCGAGATAAAACACTACTTAGCAAGCGTTAGCTACAAAGACTTTGAAAGCTACAAGGATAAGTACACTAAGTTTGAGGATTTCACAAAGCACTTTGAGGAAGAAATGATCAAAGAAGATGGATATGAAGAGCTATCAAAGACAAGTATAAGTGTTGGATCTTTAGGTATATTCTCTAAAAAGCTTAATCTTATGGGCGGAGTTAACAAGATTGTCATAAGTGACGGAGCTAAGGCGGAGAAAGTTTTCTACATATACTTAAGCGATGCGGATAATATTTCTAAGAGCATAAGTTTAATGAAAACCATTGATCTAATAAAAAATTTGAGATAGGAGGAGCTAGATTGAGAGAAAGAATCAAGACAGCCCTTCTTTTTTTCTTGATTATTTTTGCCATATATTTAAGTTCAAAGCTATGGATAGACTTTTCTAGCGAGAGAAAAGTCGGTATTGAGGCAAAAGAGAAGGAGAAGGTGGAGCTAAAGGACTACATTAGCGCCGAGACTGCCATAGTCAATTTTTCAAAAGACAAGCACACTGTTTTAGACAACCCTGGGGAGCAAGGACTCTTCCAAAGTTTCAAAGGGTTCTTTTCTGATGTCTTTACGAAAAATGATTATAGAGTGAGCCTTATCGGCGAAGATGAGTACGAAAAAGCCATAGAGAGCTCTAGATCAGTTGTCTTCACTTTCATCGATAAGTTCCCACTAAGACTAATAGCAAGAACTTTTAATATCATGGAGAAAAATAATTTTATCAACGATGACAGCAATCTTAAGGAAGTTGCTATACTTCTTTACAGTGGCAGCGCCATGTTCAAGACAGATGCGTCCATATACAAGATCACAGAGCTTAAGACATCGCTTTCACTTCCAAATTCAATAGTAAATAATCTTGAGCTAAAACCAAATTTGACATATTACTATAACGCATCAACTATACTTGGCGAGAAAAGCCCCTTATATATACCTTATCAAGACGAGTACGCAAGCTACATCTTTGATAAATACACGGTTGCTCACGATTTCGACATACTTGACAGGGACAATGCAAGAAGCTTTGCACAAAGATTTTTTAACAAGGAGTTTAAGTACCTAAAAGAGCTTGAAGAGAAGGATTTCTCCAAGATATACAGCTACGACTCAGAAGTTATCAAGCTTAAGTACGACGGCTCTATCGAGTACTTCGACCCACTAAAAAAAATTTACAAGGAAAGAAATTTACTTAAATCAATCGAGGCAGCCATAGCCTTTCTTCAAGACTATATAGATGAAGAGCAGCCACTAAAACTATCTAAGATAGAGGAAATTACTAGTGAAGACAGCCTTGGTTATAGAATAAGCTTTGACTATTACTTAGATGGCCTCAAGCTAAATTATGAAAAAGACTCCGACCACTATGCATCAGTAGATGTATTCATGGACGAAGTGCGCTTCGCCTCAGTTAATAAAGCAAGTTTCAATAAAGATTCGGCAGAAGCTTTTTATACCAAAAATATACTTGAATTAATCGATAAAAATGCTATACTATTCCACACAGGAACAGATGATAACCCGCTTAAGTCCATCGACAAGATCAGTATAGTATATCTTGTGATGAAAGACGAGGATGAGGCGATTACGCCAAAGATTCGTATTGACACGAAAAAAGGCTACTTCATATTCGATGCAAAAACATTTAGGCTGATAAAGGAGAGAGATTATGAACTGGAACAAAGCTAAATCCATACTCCTAGTGTGCTTTTTGATTATAGATGCCGTACTATTAACCATGTATATGAAAAAAAATAAAGACGGCGGAAGTCTATCCATTAGCAAAGATGATGCAATTGAGATACTTAAAGCACAAGAAATAAATATAAACGAGAAAGAGCTCAAAAAAGGCGGCGAGTACAAGGGTTATATACTTAAGTACTACGATTTTGATCTTGATAAGATTAATAAAAACTTTTTTAATGGCGAGGCAGAGCTCGATGACAGATACGATCTAAAACTACTCACAATGGGCGACAAAAGCGTATCGCTATCGCAAGGAACGCTATTTAGCTACATGGACGCATCCGAAGAAGAAAAATATCCAGACATGAACATGGACAAGGCCATAGAGCTTGCCAATGATTTTATGAGAGATAAAGAGCTCATGATTAGAGGCATGGTCTTTGACGGCGCTTACTTGGACGAAGATAGCTACCAAGTGCATTTCGCTGTCAAGCACGACGATATTTATTTAGAAAATTCATTTATTAATTTCACAATCGACAAAAGAGGTGTGAGGAGAGTCGACGCAATGTGCCTTGAATACATCAACACAGAGGACGAACTCTTTACACTTGCCGATGTGAAAGATAAAATTTTATCCATAATCGATAAACCAGAGGTAAAGGGCAAAACCATTGACAAAGTTGATATGTGCTACTATCTAGACCAAGTTACGCTCGATCAAGCGAGTGAACTTAAGATTACAAGGCTTAGAGCCGTACCGCACTGGAGAATCACTTTCTCAGACGGTTATAAGATGATATTATAATGAAGGGAAATATATGAAAGACTTATTAAAATTTTGTTCATTGAGCTCAGGAAGCTGTGGCAATGCGACCTACATCGAATATAAAGACAGCAAAATCTTGATAGATGCAGGGCTCAATGGCGTGACAACAGAAAACGCACTCAAAGAGATAGGTACAGACATCAAAGACCTAGACGCAGTTATTTTAACACACGAGCACAGAGACCACGTTCAAGGCGCAGGAATACTCTCAAGAAAGTATGGAGCCAAGCTATATGCCAACGAAAAAACCTATCTTGCATCACTACCACGCATTGGTTCAGTAAAAGAGAGCCATGTACACATTTTTGATGGCGCATTTGAAGTGAAAGATCTTGTGATAAAGCCATTTAAAGTATTTCATGATGCCTACGACCCAGTTGGACTTGCCATATACGCAGGAAATAAAAAGGTCAGCATATTGACAGATACAGGCCTTGTTGATGATGGTATAAAAGAAGCAATCAAAGACTCAGACATTTATTACATCGAGAGCAATCACGACGAGAAAATGCTTGAGAACGGCCCATATAGCTACTACTTAAAGAGAAGAGTAAAAAGTTCAGAAGGACACCTGTCCAATGTTCAGGCAGCAGATCTGATTAAAAAATCACTAAAAGATAAGAACGAATTAGTTTTTCTAGCACATCTATCGCACGAGAACAACACAGAAAAACTTGCTTACATGACAGTTTATAAAGAATTGCTTCAGTCGGGCAGAAAGGCAGACGACTTTAGGCTAAGAGTAACACACAGATTAAAAAGAACACTTTTATACGAGGTGGAATAATGCTAAAGATAGATCTCATAGTACTTGGGAAAATTAAGGAAAAATATTTAAACGAGGCCATAGACGAGTACAAAAAAAGAATTTCGCGCTTCGCTAGTCTTAATATTGTAGAACTCAAAGATAGAGACAAGCCCGATAAACTCTCAGACGCCGAGCTTGATAAGATTATAGATGAAGAATCAGAAGAAATACTTACGAAATTAGATGAAACAAGCTATGTCATCACACTTGAGATAGCGGGAAAGCTGCTAACAAGCGAAGAATTTGCAGAAAAAGTTAAAGAGATAGCAGTCAGCGGCTACTCCAAAATCACCTTGATTATAGGTGGATCAAACGGCTTTAATAAAAAAGTTTCGAGTAAAGCAGATTTAAAGCTAAGCTTCGGACGAATGACCATGAATCATAAACTTATGAGAGTGGTTTTAATGGAGCAAGTGTTCCGCTGTTTTAAGATAATGAATAATGAAGCATATCATAAGTAGATTATAAATAATTCTTATCTAGTGCGAAGCACCAAGGTTCTCGGGACCCATCCAAAGCGTAGCTTTGATGATGGGTGAGGTTCTTCAAATCGCGACTGGGACTTGTTCCTTCCTTAGCAATGCTCACGTACCATTAGTACGCTGCGCTTGCTTCGTCAGTCCACTACGTCCCATTCATCGTAGTGTGAAGCACCAAGGTTCACGTCCATTTATGGACGGGGTTCTTCTTTTGAGTACAGAATTTGTTTGTTCTGGTTCATTTGAACGAGGTTCCTTAATCATCGCATAGCGCAAAGGTTCACGTCCATTTATGGACGAGGTTCTTCTTTGCTCTGCAAAATTAGTTTGGATAATATGATTTATAAACAAAAAAGATCTAAATCAAACTAATCAAATAATTTAACACAAATAAAAAATATAGGATAGAGAAAATAATGATGTGTACCCAGAAAACTGGACACATTAATATTTAGTTTACACTATGGATG
>ERZ1673750.656-NODE-656-length-23362-cov-5.557386_pt1 | contig 23362 bp, 20 predicted proteins | sample MGYA00580203_ERZ1673750 | MGnify/ENA primary metagenome ERZ1673750 (study PRJEB41218, sample SAMN15661763) | gut metagenome | host: Homo sapiens | place: Canada: London | collected 2015-08-20/2019-03-30 | study: EMG produced TPA metagenomics assembly of... | reverse complement strand
GTCTTTTTACTCTTTTGCTCATTACAAAATCTTGATCTAAAAAATATTTAAAATTCGAATAAAATCTTTGCCACAATTCTCCTTCGTAACTCATAAGTTCAAAGATGTTTTCAGATTTTTCTATTTTTAAAATTAATTCGTTTTTCTTTTTATTTAAATCATCTTTATTGTTAAGCATAGTCATAGTATCTTCTAGTGATGCTTCAAGACCAGATATATCTCTATCTAGGCTTGTAATTTCTTTCTTAAGAGCATATAGCTCCTTTGTTTTGGCATTTTCCGTACCAATCATGGCAATTTCATTATCAATATTATTTTTCGCCCCACTTAAGTTGTATTCGCTCTCGTCATTTGTCTTTAGCTTGATTAAAAGCTCTTTAATATCGTCAAAATCATCAAAATAAAGATCCTTCGACTGACTAATGTATGTGCTAGCTGTGAATACATTGCGAGAAAAGCCTAAAATTATCTCGCCTATAGATTTATTACTTATAGAATTTTCTCTTTTTATATCTTCAGTGATGTCAAGACCGTTTTTGCTTACAAAATAAGTATCATTTAAAAAATCTCTGTATATTTCATAAGTAAAGCCATCTTTTTCGAAAATCATTCTGCCACTATACTCATTTTTGTTTATTGGTTTGTATCTTAGATAATCTTTTATCTTAGTTTTTCTCTTGGTATTTGCCTTATTTACGCCAAATAGCATAAAGCTGATAAAGGCATGCATAGTAGACTTACCGCTCTCATTAAGCCCATAAATCAGATTAAATGAATCGTCAAAGTCTAGGTGATAATTATTAAATTTACCAAAATTAATTAAATCTACTCTCTTAATCTTCATAGTAGTGCTCCGTACTTTGCATTGCCTTAAGCGCGATGTTTATCGCGTCTTGCCTAATTTCATCTGGATAATTTTTTGCCTTTTCAAGTATTTTTTGATAGATTTCATTAGAAACGCTAACTCTTTCTGATAGATTATTGATAGTTTCTAGATAATAAAATTTATCCTTAACTAGGCTTATAATTTTATTTATATTTAAATCAGTACTTATGCTTCCCTTTAATATAATTCTATAGAAATTCTTATCCTTATCTATAAGCTCATCAAATTTTGTGATTATATCAAGAAATTCATCGTCTTCTTTAATAATTATTTCTTTTATAATAAATTCTCTTAGTGCAAAGGGCACAAATTTTGCGTCTCCACTAAGTGTGTCGACCTCATAAAAACCATGTTCCCCAAGCTCACCAAAGTCAAGAGGCTCAAGTGATCCAGCATAATAAGTCTTCTCTGCCACTTGTCCTTTTTTATGTATGTGTCCCAAGGCGATATAATCAAAACCTGATGCTAAAAGAGGCTCTATATCTATCTTATACTTGCCATCACTAAGGTCGCCATGAAGGCTAGCTATATTAAATTTATCTTTATCAAGATTTATTTTATTAGTATCAAATCCATTATCATGCTCATTTAGCCACGACGCACCATATATAGCAACGTTGTCAGCTATATCCATACGCTCAAAGCTATTTGTTTTAAAAACATGAAGATTCTTAGTAAAATTATTGAATAAGTAATCATCACTGTAAAAATCATGATTGCCGCATGATAAAACTATGTTTCCGTAGTAAGTATCAATGATACTCATCAAGTGCCTTGTCTCGGTATATGTAAGAGCATCTCTTTCAAAAAAATCTCCGCTAATAATTATTAAATCGATTTTATTCTCATTCGCATAATTAATAAGCCTTTCAAATGTAATGAAAAGCTCATTTTTTCTCTCGTCAGACCTTGATCCAAGCGTTTTATTTTTATATTTGAAGCCAAGATGCAAATCTGCTGCGTGAATAAATTTATTAATAAACATAGCTGTACCTAATTAAATCAGTTTCAGACATAATTTTTTTAATGATAGAAAAATCAAAATCAGCACTATCTTTTTTATTAAAAATCGAAAAGCTGCTTGCTATTTTAAGTGAGGTATCTAAATCATATTTTCTTTCAAAAGCAATAGCGAGTCCTAGTAGAGCCATATTCTTGTCTATGTGTATAAATGGCTTCTTCTCATAATCATATAAGTAGTAGCAATCCTTAGTAAATATGATTAAATTGTCATTGAATTTAATAAGAATGATTCTGTCCTTGTCTATCGCCATAAATTTAACTACACTAACAATATCGTCAAGTGAATTCAATCTTAGATTAAGTATATCGCTTAAATCTTTATAATCCATGGACATGGCAAAGACGTTTGAGTCAATACATAACTTCATCGTACTCTTTGACGCTGAAGCAAAAAGTTTTTTCATGTATCTATTGGAAACATCTATAAGCCCTTGATAAAAATCAGGGCTAATATTATTATCAAAATCTTCCATAAGTACTGTAACTCTTGTGTCATAAAGAACATCGTCAAATTTATCAATAAAATTAAGTTCATCGTCTCTTGTAATTCGAGGAGCATTTTCAATAAGTCTAGTGGTTCTAGTATTTTCTTTTATATCAATTACTGTTCTTGCCTCATCCTTTATATTAATAAGATAATAATCCGAAAGATAGCTTTCTAAATAATTTCTATACTTCATCGAGGCATAACCGCCTGCAAATGAAATCACTCTGTAATCTTCTTTCAATCTATGAAAAATTTCACTAGCAAGATAGTTTGAACCATAGAACGAATCATTAAGTATATCCGCTGAGTTTTTAGATGCAAGATAAAGCTTATCTAAACCCAAAGCTTTATATCTAATTAAGTCAGTATTTAATAATAAAATCATCTTTCTGCCTCCTCTTCTATCTATATTATACAACAAATTCATAAATATTTCTTCATAAATTGTAAAAAAAGCTTTATTTATACTATTATTTAGTATATAATATAGCAGAGGTGATTAATTTGTCAAAAAAATTATTCTCTTTTTTATTGCTTTTAACTTTAATCATTACAAGACTTAATGTTTATGCGAGCGAAACGACTAAAGAAAGTGAAGATCCTAATAAAACGGCGAGCTTTGTATTTAATTATGACCTGGCAATAAAAAATGTTAATATAGTTAATCCAGCTAGAAATGAAATTTTATATAAATATAATATTGCCATCAGCGGAGGAAAAATTAAACAGATTACTAAGGGTGAAGTTAAAGCCAACAGAGTGATAGATGGTGAAGGCGCAATGCTTCTAAGAGAGTTTATCGATATGGATAGCACTAACGCATCGCGTGATATTGACCTTATGAAATCTGCTGACGGTATAGGTAAAAGCGTTAGAACTAACACAGCTGATATTGACGCTTGGTCAAAGAGCGTTGAGGGCATCTTAACAACTAACGATTATCTATCAATAACAGATTCAGAAAGTATAAAAAAAGCTATACTTGAAGAAAATGAAAACAAATATGACGATAAAGCAATCAAACAAATCGTTGAAGCCATATTAAAGGAAAAAGAAGCAAAATCTGCTGGAGTTAAAATATCTATAGAGGAAGCGAATGATCTTAATCTTTTAATAAATACGATGAAATCTGTTAATGATGATGACTTTGTATATTATATTAAGCTTAGCAAAATCAAACACGAAAACATCATACAAACTGTAAATCAAATTATGGATATTATCAAAGATAGCAAGAATCATTTTATCTTGTGCGATATGAATGAATTTGCTGGTCCAGATAAAATTTCTGCTATTAATAACTTGATAAATAAACATAACGAAGAACATGAAAATCTTTATTACACATTTAATCCGTTCAAATACATTGTTTTAACAAATTATAAAGACAACATCGATGTGGTTAAAAAATATAATAACAATACATCAAAGCTTCAACTTGCAAGCTCAAATATGTTCTACCAAATTCATCAGTACAAAGACATATTAAACACTAAAGAGGATGTCATTATACATGATGCTCTTAATGACTCAGATATATCTACAATGATTAAATCAAAATATTCGCTTATTGCAAGTAACCCAAATCTTGCAAATACATCGACTAAGCTCTACCCTGTCAATGTTAACTCATTTCTAGAGTATATCAGACTAGCAAGAGATTTAGACATAGACAGTATTGAGATAGCGAATAAATTAAGCTACATGCCATACAAAGTACTTAATTTGGATAAATACATGAGTGCATCAACGATTGAAGTGGGTCAAAGCGCCTCATTCTTAACAATCGATGCAAAAAAAATCAGTATCAATTCAAATATTAACAGCGTTAAGCCAAGTCTTGGTGTAAAATATCTTGTTCATAATGGCATAGTAACTTTTAATCACGGACAGAATAATCAAAATGGAGCTAAATCTTTTATTATAAATAATTTAGAAAAAACAGACGATATTAAAAAATTTGATATAAGTTATGAAACCGATGTCACAAAGAGCGCCGCTCTTGAAAACGCATATATAATCGATGGAATTAAATATGTAAGTTTAGAAGAAATAATAAAACCACTAAATCTTGTTTATAAAAACGAGGCTAATGGTAAATATACTATTGGTAATTTAATTAATCTTGAGCTAGGCACAAACGAGGCTAGCTTAGGAGCTGAAAAAGTTCACTTAACAAAGGAAGCAATAACTTATAATAATACACTTATAATTCCTTTAGAAGATATAATGAAATTATTTCAAAACTATTTTAAATGTGATGTAAATGAAGATCACATAAGCATTAAAGCTAGCAATAACTCAAAAATGCTAGACACAACAGATTCAGTTGAGAAAAAAGAAAGTACACCGCTAATAATTAAAGCAAGCTACATAATTATGTCATACATATTCTCAGCGTTAATTGTAGCCTTCGTATTAAATACATTAAAGAAGAAAAAGAGGAGAAGAAATGGAAAATTATAATTTAAAATCTATTTTAGGACCAATTATGATAGGTCCTTCAAGCTCACACACAGCTGGAGCAGCAAGATTAGGAAGGATTGCAATGAAGCTAGCACCAAAGGGATTTAAAAAAGTCTCTTTCTACTTACATGGCTCATTTAGAGAAACATATAAAGGACACGGTACTGATAAAGCCTTACTTGCAGGGGTTATGGACTTCTATCCAGATAGTGAAGAAATTAAACACTCATTCGACATAGCAGAAGAAAGAGGTCTTGAGTATGAATTTATCAAGTCAGACCTTGGTTATGTTCATCCAAACACAGTTAAGATGGTCTTTCATTACGATGATCACGATGACTTCTACGTTCAAGGCAGCTCAATCGGCGGTGGAAGCATACTTATAAAAGATATCAATGGCGCTGACGTTGAATTCTCAGGAGAAAAACCTACTCTAGTTGCTAAGTACATTGACAAAAAAGGTATTATATCAAGAATCACAGCTACATTTGCAATATCAGGCATGAATATTGCCGATTTACATGTAGACAGGACTGGTAAAGTCGCTACACTTATATGCGAACTTGACTCTGACTTTGATGAAGCAACTATAAATGATATTAGTAGAATCGATGATTTCTTATTCGTTAAGTATTTAAACCCTGTTAAGGAGGATAATTAATATGTATACAAGCGCTTCAAGCATGATGGACGCATGCAAAGAACAAAATAAAAAAATATATGAATTACAATTACAAGAAGAGATGGAAGCTGAAGAGCTAAGTAAAGAAGATGTTTATGAGTACTTAAGAAAAACTTATGAAATTATGAAAAAATCAGCTACAGCTGGTCTTGAAACACCAATCATGTCAATGAGCGGAATGACTGGAAAAAACGCTTTTAAAGTTAATGAATATGCTGAAAGCGGCAATTCAGTATCTGGCTCGTTAATCAATAAGGCTATGGCAAGAGCCTTATCTACATCAGAGATAAACGCATCCATGGGTAGAATAGTTGCCGCTCCTACAGCAGGTGCATCAGGAATTTTGCCAGCAACACTAGTTACTATGCAAGAAGAATTTAATCATACAGATGAAGAAATATTTAACGCCCTACTAACAGCTTCAGCAGTTGGTGAGATAATCGCAGTAAACGCAACTATATCAGGCGCTGAAGGCGGATGTCAAGCAGAATGCGGTGCTGCCGCTGCGATGGCTGCTGCAGCCATCGTTGAACTAAAAGGCGGAAGCATAGAACAAATATTTACATCGGCAAGCTTTGCACTTAAAAACATCATGGGACTTATATGTGACCCAGTTTGTGGATTAGTTGAGTACCCTTGTAATTTAAGAAATGCATCAGGCGTTGTAAACGCAATCATATCAGCAGACCTTGCACTAGCAGGCGTTGAAGCACTAATACCTTTTGATGAAACAGTTGGTGCTATGGGTAACGTTGGTAAAGAACTACCAGTTGCACTAAAAGAAACAGCCATCGGCGGTATAGCTGGTACAGAAACAGCACAAAGATTATATGAAGAATTTTTAGATAAATAATTAAAATATTTTTTAGATACAAGATGAGCTCTCAATAACGAGAGCTCTTTTTTCTTTTAATTATATGAAAATAGATATAATTAACACTCAGTTAAAATTTGCACAAAAAAAACAAGTAGCGCTTAGCTACTTGTTTATAGAGTATAATATTGGTGCCGAAGGCGGGGGTCGAACCCGCACGGTATTGCTACCGCAGGATTTTGAGTCCTGTACGTCTGCCAATTCCATCACTTCGGCTTACCTATATATATTAACATACTTTAAAGTAAAAATCAAGAAAAAATATTTTAAATTCTTAATTTAATTAAAATAAATTATATATTATATTCCTGTGCATCTAAAAGTATTTTTCTCGCCTTTTCATACTTAGCAAATCTTTCTCTATCTTTCTCGGTAATTTCTTTAAGTCTTTTTAAATTCATATTATCCTTCAAATCTGATAGCTTAACTTTTCGTGCCAATGGATTCTTTTTAATTTTATCTATATAATTAAAATAAGGAACAGACTTATCATGAGTTAGAGTTTTAAGCGCCTCCACTTGTTCTTCATCTAAAAAATTAATATATGTAAATAAATAAGGCTCCATAAAGGAGCCTCACTTATATTAGTCTTCTAAGCCTAATTTCTTGAATATTAACTTATAACCGTCAGCACCATAGTTAAGTGATCTGTTGATTCTTGAGATTGTTGCTGTTGAAGCGCCTGTTGCTACTTCGATTTCGTTGTAAGTTTTGTTTTCTTTAAGTTGTTTTGCTACTTCAAGTCTTTGAGCTATTGCTTGAATTTCTTTGATTGTGCAGATGTCTTCAAAGAATCTGTAGCATTCTTCCATTGTTTCTAGCGATAAGATTGCTTCGAAGAAGCCGTCTGTTTGTTCGCTTTTTAATTTTGAACTGTAAGCCATTTCTTTTCCCCCTCTATATTATTATTTAGAATAATCCTACAATTTCTCCTGATGGTAATATGTCAATGTTGTCTGCTGCTGGTACCTTTGGTAGACCTGGCATTGTCATTATGCTGCCTGTAAGTGCTATCAAGAATCCAGCGCCATTTGATACTTTTACTTCTCTAACTACTATGTGGAAGCCTTCAGGTCTTGCAAGTAAGTCTGGGTTATCAGATAATGAATATTGTGTCTTAGCAACGCAGATTGGCATCTTGTCTAAGCCTAATTTTTCTAAGTTCTTGACGTTCTTCATTGCTGGTACAGTAAATTCTACTCCGTCAGCTCCATAAACTTCTTTAGCGATTATTTCAAGTTTTTCTTTGATTGAAAGGTTAACATCGTATAATGGTTTGAAGTTTGCTTTGCCTTCATCGCATACTTTGATAACTTTTTCAGCTAGATCTAATGCTCCGTCTCCGCCTTTTGCGAATACTTCTGTAAGTGAGCATTCAACGCCCATCTTAGCTAATCTGTCTTCAATAAACTTAATTTCATTTTCAGTATCGCTTGGGAATCTGTTTATAGAAACTATAGCTGGTAGTCCGAATTTCTTAATATTTTCTATGTGTTTTTCAAGATTTGCAAAGCCTTTTTCAAGTGCCACTAAATCTTCTTTATCATAATTTTCTTTTGTAGCTCCACCGTGATGTTTTAAAGCTCTTATTGTAGCAACTATAACTGCTGCTGATGGTTTTAAGTCGCCAAATCTACATTTGATGTCTAAGAACTTTTCTGCTCCTAGGTCAGCGCCGAAACCTGCTTCAGTAACTGTGTAATCAGCTAACTTCATACCAAGTTTTGTTGCCATAATTGAGTTACAACCGTGAGCGATATTAGCAAATGGTCCACCATGGATTAGTGCTGGTGTATTTTCAAGTGTTTGTACTAAGTTTGGCATGATAGCGTCTTTCATAAGTAATGTTACTGCGCCTTGTGCCTTGATGTCTTTAACATAAACTGGTGATCCATCACGTCTATAAGCAATAATTACTCTTGATACTCTTTCTTTGAAGTTTTCAAGACTAGTTGATAGACATAATATAGCCATGATTTCTGAAGCTACTGTTATGTCAAAGCCGTCTTCTCTTGGATAGCCATTAGGTTTTCCGCCTAGACCAACTATAACGTTTCTTAAAGCTCTGTCGTTTAAGTCAACGCATCTCTTCCAAACAACTCTTCTTATATCTATGCCTTGTTCATTGCCTTGATGAATGTGGTTGTCTAACATAGCTGAGATTAAGTTATTAGCTGATGTTATTGCGTGGAAGTCTCCTGTGAAGTGTAGGTTTATATCAGCCATAGGAACTACTTGTGCATAGCCGCCGCCTGCTGCTCCGCCTTTAACGCCAAATGATGGTCCTAATGATGGTTCTCTTAGAGCTGAGATAGCTTTTTTACCTAATTTGTTTAAAGCCATAGATAAACCGATGTTAACAGTTGTCTTTCCTTCACCTGCTGGTGTTGGGTTGATAGCTGTAACTAAGATAAGTTTACCATCTTTTTTGTCTTTTAGTTTGTCAAAAACTCTTAGGTCTACCTTAGCTTTGTAGTGACCATATTGTATTAAGTCCTCATCATCAATATTTAAGTGTGCCGCGATTTCTGTTATGTCTTTCATTTTTGCTTCTTGAGCAATTTGTACGTCTGTTTTCATTTGTACCTCCTTTATAATATCGTAAATTTATTTTATACTCTACAGTATTATATATACCACATTTAACAATTTAATAAACTAATTTATACTATAAATATATATCTTAATATAAATAATATCGAAAGTATCCACATAAGTGGAGAAACTTCTTTGTATCTGCCAGCGATTGTCTTTAATAATGTGTAGCTAATCATACCAAAGAAGATACCTTCAGCAATGCTGTATGCAAATGGCATCATAGCTATAGTTAAAAATGCTGGAATTGCTTCTGTATAATCTCTAAAATCTATATCCATGATTGGTTCCATCATGAACATACCAACTGTAATAAGTGCTGGAGCTGTTGCTGCTGCTGGTACTAGTGTAAATATTGGTGCGATGAATAATGCTAATAAGAACATAACTGCTGTTGTTAGTGATGTTAAACCAGTTCTTCCGCCTTCAGCAACACCTGCTGATGATTCAACAAATGTTGTTACTGTTGAAGTACCAAGCATAGATCCAACTACTGTACCTACTGAGTCAGCGAAGAAAGCCTTACTTACTCTAGGTAATTTGCCATCTTTATCTAGCATATTTGATTTTGATGCAACACCTGCTAGTGTACCTACTGTATCGAACATATCTACGAATAAAAATGTTAGTACAGCCATAAACATTTGTGTTGAGAAAACTTGTGAAAAATCAAATTTAAATGCTATTGGTTCAACTGATGGTGGTAGTGAGAATATTTTAAATCCTTCAGGTATTGTTGTTATTCCCATAGGAATACCGATAATTGTTGTTAAAATAATTCCAAGTAATAATGCGCCTTTAACTTTTCTAATTACTAGTATAAATGTAATTAATAAACCGATAAGTGCTAGTAATGCTGTGCCTTCTTTAATATTTCCTAGTCCAACGATTGTTCCTTCAGGGTGAACTATTATGCCTGATCCTGATAGACCGATTAGAGAAATGAATAAGCCTATACCTACTGAAACTGCTTTTTTAAGTGTCAATGGTATAGCGTCGAAAATTACTTCTCTTCCTTTGAAAAATGATAGAGCGATAAATATAATACCTTCTATCAATACAGCTGTTAATGCAAATTCCCAAGAAAGTCTTTGGTTAGCTACTACAGAGTATGCAAAATATGCATTTAGTCCCATACCTGGTGCTAAGGCGAATGGATATTTAGCGTATAATGCCATGATTAATGTAGCGATTGCTGCTGATAGTGCTGTCGCTGTAAAAATTGCGTTTTGATCCATGCCTGTTGATCCTAAAATAATTGGGTTTACTACTAGGATGTATGCCATAGTCATAAATGTAGTAATACCGGCAACTATCTCGGTTCTTGTGTTTGTTCCGTTTTTCTTTAATTCAAAAAACTTCTCCATTTTTTACCTCCTAATGTCTAAAATGTCTCATATGAGTGAATATCATTGCTATATTGTGTTCGTTGCAGCACTTTATAACGTCTTCGTCTGCTACTGATCCGCCAGGTTGTATAATTGCTGTAACACCTTGTTTAGCAAGTAATTCAACTGAGTCTGTGAATGGGAAGAAAGCATCTGATGCAAGCACTGCTCCTTTTGCCTTATCTCCTGCCATCTTAACTGATCTTTCTACAGTGAAGAATCTATTTACGCTGCCAAGACCTATGCCGACTGTAGCTGAGTCTTTTGCAAGTAATGTTGCGTTTGACTTGCAGTTTTTAACAACTTTCCAGCCAAATTTAAGGTCTTCTATTTCTTTTTCTGTTGGCTTTCTATCTGTAACGCATTCAAAGTCTTCGAAAAGTTCTGTGTCTCTGTCTTGAAGTATCATTCCAGATAAAACTTTCTTCATATCCTTTGATGTGTATTCATTATTAGTAATATTTTCTATCGTTAAAATTCTTCTGTTTTTCTTTTTATCTGTTAATATTTTAAAGGCTTCTTCTGTATATGATGGAGCCATGATTACTTCTAAGAAGATGTCTCTCATCTCTTCAGCTGTTTCAGCGTCTATCTCTCTATTGGATGCAATGATGCCACCAAATATTGATTGGTCGTCACAGTCACGAGCCTTTCTAAATGCTTCAGCTAAAGTATCTGCTGAACCAACGCCACATGGGTTTGTGTGCTTAACGGCAACTATTGTTGGTTTTTCTGTAAACATCTTTAATGTTTCTAAAGCGCCATTAGCATCATTAATATTATTAAATGATAATTCCTTGCCATGTAATTGCTTTGCTGATACTAAAGAGCCTTCCTCAACTTTTGACTCTTTATAGAAAGCTGCTTTTTGATGTGGGTTTTCGCCATATCTAAGCGAACTAATCTTCTTGTAGCCCTTAGTATAATACTCAGGAAAATCAATTCCTTCTTTTTTATTAAAGTAAGCAGCGATTAGTGAATCATAATAAGCTGTGTAGTTAAATACTTTTCCAGCAAGATACTCTCTTGTCTTAAGAGATGTTTCTTTATTTTCTTTTAGTTCTTTTAATACTAGATCAAAATCGCTTGGATCCATGATAACTGTCACGAATTTATAGTTTTTAGCCGCCGCTCTAATCATAGATGGTCCGCCTATATCTATCTTTTCGATAATTTCTTCGTGAGTTTTGCTTGGGTCATTAACATATTCTTCGAATGGATATAAATTATTAACTATGATGTCAATATCTGATATATTCATCTTTTTTACAAAATCCTTATCCTCTTCTAAGTCTCTTCTATAAAGTATACCGCAGTGAATGTATGGATTTAATGTCTTTACTCTGCCATCTAAACATTCTGGAAAATTAGTTACTTCAGTAACTTCTTCTACTTTTAAGCCAGCGTCTATGAGTTTTTTATAAGTTCCACCAGTTGAAATTATACCGTAGCCTAAATTTTCTAGTTCTTTAGCAAATTCAACGATGCCTGTTTTGTCATAAACGCTAATCAATGCTTTTTTCATTAATTTTGCCCCCTATTATTTTATTTATCGCTTCAATCAAAATTTTGTGTTCTATCTCATTTAAAATTCTCTTCTGCAAAGATTCTGCCGTTTCGTCCTCAGCTAGCTTGATTTTTCTTTGTATAATAATTTTGCCCGTATCTGTTCCTTCATCAACAAAATGAACTGTAGCTCCAGAGTACTCATCGCCTGCTTTAATAACGCTCTCATGAACTTTCATGCCCCAAAAACCATCGCCGCAGTGCTTTGGTATTAGTGATGGATGTATGTTGATGATTTTGCCTCTATACTTTTGTATAAATTCGTGCGATAAAATCTTTAAGTATCCTGCAAGTACGATTAAATCTGGCTCGTACTTATCAAGCACTTCTACGATTGCGTGATTAAATTCATCGCTGTCAGCATATTTTTTAATACTAAAGTAGTAGGTATCAATACCATTGTCCTTAGCTCTTTCTTGTGCATAGGCAGCTTTTCTATCGCTTATAAGGCAAACTATCTCAGCATCAAGCTTTTTTTCTTTAACTGCATCGATTATGGCTTGAAAATTAGTGCCAGAACCTGATGCTAGAACGGCTATTTTAAATTTAGACATATTTTTTCCTTAGTTTCTTTTTCTTCAATATGACCTAGTATTATATAATCTTCGCCATGTTTCTTAAGAAGTTCTTCAGTTTTTGCTAATTCGTCCTTAGATACAGCAAATACCATGCCTATACCCATATTGAATGTACCGAACATTTCTTCTATATGAACGTCAGCCCAAGTCATTAAATATTTGAAAATTTGTGGTATTTCATAATCTTTTAGGTCTATAACAGCTGTGTAGCCGTCTTTAATCATTCTAGGAATGTTTTCATAGAAGCCACCACCTGTTATGTGTGAGATTGCCTTAACATTAACATGTTCGATGATGTCCATCATTGGATCGTAATAAATTCTTGTTGGTGTAAGTAAAACATTTAGTAAAGTATCATCAAGTCCGTCATATTTTTTGTTTACATCAACTTTATCATTATCAAAAATAATTTTTCTAACTAGTGAAAAACCATTTGAGTGAACACCACTTGATCTAAGACCTATGATTACATCACCGTCTTCAATCTTTGAGCCATCTATAATTTTATCTTCATTTACAACACCTACAGCAAAACCAGCTATATCGTACTCGCCTTCTCCGTAGAAGCCTGGCATTTCAGCTGTTTCTCCGCCTATAAGCGCAGCATGACTCATCTTGCATCCCTCAGCAACACCTGATACTATCTCAGCCATCTTTTCAGGGATAAGCTTTGATGAAGCGATGTAGTCTAGAAAGAATAATGGTTCAGCTCCTTGGCAAATGATGTCGTTAACACACATTGCCACAGCGTCTATACCGATTGTGTCGTGCTTATCTAAGATAAATGCAAGCTTTAATTTTGTTCCTACACCATCTGTACCACTTACTAATACTGGTTTATCATATTTTTTAAGGTCAATCTTGAATAAACCTGAAAAATTTCCTATATCGTTTAAAACTCCGTCTCTGTTTGTAGATTTTATAAGGCTCTTGATAAGTTTTACTTCTTCGTAGCCCTTAGTCTTATCTACACCAGCGTCTTTATATGTTAATCCCATAGCTCTACCTACTTATTAAGTTCTGCATCGATTTTAACGATGTCATCTCTCATCTTGACCTTGTAATCCTCAAGTTTTTTAGCAAGTTCATCGTATTTGATGGCTAAGATTTGAACTGCTAGTATTGCTGCGTTTTCTGCGCCATTGACAGCAACTGTAGCAACTGGAACGCCCTTAGGCATTTGAACAATTGAAAGAAGTGAATCAAGTCCATCCATTAAAGAACTCTTTACAGGAACTCCTATAACTGGTAGAGTACTAAGTCCTGCTATGACTCCTCCTAAGTGTGCAGCCTTACCTGCAAATGTTATAATTGCCTCGATACCATTATTTTTTGCGTTTTTAGCAAAATCAAATGCTACTTCTGGTGTTCTGTGAGCTGAGATAACTCTTGTCTCATACTCAACCCCAAAATCATCAAGTACTTTTTGTGATTTTTCAACAACCTCTTTATCAGAGATGCTGCCCATTACTAATGCAACCTTCATATAATTACACTCCTTTAATTAAAATATTTTAAATATTCCTCATTTATATAAAATTTTAGGTCCTCACTTCTAACGTAGTGAGATCCTATATTGGAACTTCCAATCGTATCCTTGTAATAATACAAGATTATAGAATTATCAACGATATAATAATTCTTAATATTATTTCTAATGCTGTTCTTTTCTTCTTCAGTCTTAGTTAAATCCTCAAGTATCGTCTCTCTAACATTTTGATCTTTTTTAATTAAATCTTCATATTTAATCTCTTCAGCACTATTGAAATTAAATGTCTTTGTATAAAATTCGCTGTTTGTAGAATCATCATTGTAAACACTATTGATATAAAAACATAAAGATACTAATCTCTCGTCAGACCTTGCTATATCATAAGTAAAATACATTTTCTTAAGATTAGCATCATTCTTTGCTTTTTCAACGTGCTCATCAACAAATTTCTTGATTTGTTCATTAATTTTATTTCTATATGCTCTCTTTACATCTTCAGTACTGAAAAATACTGGATAAGCAAGGCTGTACTTAGCCTCATTCACTATACCAGTCTTTATGCCATCAATCGCATTTCTTATATAAATTGTATCAGCGACTACAAATGTATCATAATCAAGTAAATAGTACAAAACATCTATAGGTAGATACATCTTCATATCTACTAGCATAGGTGCATAATCAAGCTCGATCTTATTATTATTTGATGTAATATAATTTTTCGATCCAAGCTTAACCTTTATATTCTTTATACCTTTTTTGAAAAAGCAAGACTTGTCCTCGCCGTTCCAATATATATCAAAGTTTAGCTTTGTAAATACCTCCCTTGCTGGTATGAATAAAGCCTTCGCTGCGTCCTTCTTAGCTCCTTGTAATTCAAACACTTTATCCTCGAAATCAGAGTTAACAAGGCCAGATATTTTATTTATTTTTGACTCATCAATGTTTTTTGCATAAGAATTAAAACCCATGAAAAACATAAGAGCAGATAAAACTATTAATAAAAGTTTTTTCATCATACCACCTCAAAATTATTATACCACAAAAGACCTGCTACATTCAAGTAATACTTTAATAAATGTAAAAATCCCTATACTTATTCGTATAGGGATTGATTTATTTTATTAAAGTTTTCAATTCGTCTATGCTAATGCTTATATTCTCTTTGCTCTTAAGGTCTCTTACCGATAACTTCTTGTTCTCAAGTTCTTCTTGTCCTAGGAAAATGATATAGTCAAAGCTATAGCTTTCGGCAAAATCAAAAATTTTCTTCATCTTCATCTTGGAGTAAAGCACTTCAGAATGAGCGCCTAGCTCATGTAATTCATTTAACACGCTTATGGCGTAGCTCATGTCAATATCAAGTGGAGCAACCAAGAAAGATTTTTCTTCACTTTCAAATTTTGGAAGAATATTCTTTTCACTCAATTGGAAGAATAATCTTGTTAAGCCGATGGATATACCAACGCCTGGAAGCTCTCTCTTTGAGTAGAACTGAGTAAGATTCTCATAGCTGCCGCCACCAGCAACGCTGCCAAGCTCCTTGTAATCATCAAGAACAGTCTCGATTACAGTTGATGTGTAATAATCAAGTCCTCTTTGTAATTTTAAAGTAAATTTATAATTATTTGTATCAACATTAAATAATTTGATATTTTCCAAAACTTCTTTCATCTCAGCAAGACCTTTTAAGAAAATTTCGTTATCAATACCAAGTCCTTCCAAGTGAGCGATAGTCTCTTCATTTGTTCCTTCAAACTCAATTAAATCTATAATATTTTTAACAGAATCCGCCTTTATACCTTGATTAATAAGAAGCTCCTCAAGGCTATCTCTACCTATCTTGTCATACTTATCAAGCGCGCGAACAGCCTCTACAGTATCTTCAACACCTTGACTCTTTAAGAAACCATTCATGATATTTCTATTGTTAATCATGATAGTGAATTTATCAAAACCAAACTTTTTAAATATAATGCTGATTATCTTAACAAGCTCTGCATCATAGAATTTTGATAGTTTTTCGTCGCCTATGATATCGCAGTCACATTGGTAAAACTCTCTGTATCTACCCTTTTGGTTCCTCTCGCCCCTATAAACCTTGGCGATTTGATATCTTTTGAATGGAAATTTAAGCTCATGCTCATGCATGCTAACATATCTTGCAAGAGGCACAGTCAAATCAAAGCGCAAAGATGTCTCAGTAGATGTATTTGCAATATTATAAATTTGTTTTTCAGTTTCGCCGCCTCCCTTAGCAAGAAGTATCTCAGTCTTCTCTAAAACAGGCGTATCAATAGGTAAAAAAGAGAAAAGTTCATAAGTTTCTCTAATTATATCCTTCATCCTGTTAAAAATTAATTGCTCATGAGGTAAAAGTTCCATAGTACCCGGCAATATCGATGGTTTTACTAGCATATTATTCCTCCATAATCATCAAAGTTCCTATATCAAATATATCATATTCCGTCAAATAAATCAATTCTTTATTGATTTCTCGTGCAAATTCTTCTAAGCGAATCCTATTAGCCTCATTAATAATTTTACCCGTTAAAAATATCTTATCACGCGCATATCCACTTGCCCCGCCTACAAATCCATAGTCATAGTCCTTAATCTTTACAAGACCTTTTTCTAGTAAAATACTTTTGTAGCCAAGACCATTAATAATTTTATGCAAATATTTGTCGTCCGTCACAAAATGTTTACCGCCTATGTCAATTACAGAGCATTTTACATAGCCTTGCGATGAGTTTATAATCTTGCCATCATCAAAACGATTCATTATGGCATCAGCACATGCATCCTTCTTGCAAATCAAGTGCTCACCCACACGAAGTGCATTGAACTTTACATCACCTGGATACTTTTCAAGAGTATCTTCATTTGCATTAATCACTTTTATCTTAGTACCTTTAAAAATTTCATTATAATAACAAAAAGATTCTTGGCTTGCAATTAAAGTCTCCTCATCAAACTTAAACAGCGACATGTCAGGATGCGTTTTCACCGCACCCTTCAAAATTTTGCTCTCAAACGATGGAAAGACTTTTATATTAAATTCACCAAGCTTATCACGAAGAATGTCGTAGTAAGCTCTATCAACTATAGCAATCAATTATATCACCTAAGATAATTATATCACAAAAAGTATTTTACGCAAAAAAAGAAGCGTGCTTCAAACACGCTTCAAGTTTGTGGAGGCGGCAACCAGATTTGAACTGGTGGTCAAGGTTTTGCAGACCTGTGCCTTACCACTTGGCTATGCCGCCAAAAAAATGGAGCGGAAAACGAGATTCGAACTCGCGACCCTCGCCTTGGCAAGGCGATGCTCTACCACTGAGCCATTTCCGCAAGTGGTGCCCAGAGCCGGGATCGAACCAGCCACACGTAGATTTTCAGTCTACTGCTCTACCGACTGAGCTATCTGGGCACACTAGTCAGCTCGTGCTGACTAGTCTATGATACTATAAATTGATTTAATTGTCAAGACTTTTTTAATATTTATTTAAGTTTTTCTTAATATTATAAGCTTAGATTTTTTATTAGGCCAAGTGAGATAAGTAGTGTGGAGCCTGCCATGATGACCCAAATCAGTATATTAAAAGCAAGTGGCAAGCATGAAAACTTTGTTTCTTCTGTATCCATTGTGCAGTCTGTCTCTTCTGTCACTTCTTTTGCCTTCATTTTTGAAAGTACTCTATATAGGACGAAAATTATCACTATGGCTATGAGTACCATGAAAACTCCTTGTAATAAGCCTATATTTAAGTCTGCTTCACCTAGCGTAATCATCTTCATATCGTTTACTGCGCCCTCGGCAATATCCTTTTGGAATATGCTAAGTATGACTGAGCAAGTATTGAAGGTGAAGTGGCCAAGCATTGACGAGTAAAGTGAATTTGTTTTTTCGTTTAAAACTGAAAATACGTATCCAAGTATGAATGGCGCGACTATATTGAATGGATTCACATGCATTAGCATAAATAGTAGTGCTGTGTAAAAGTATGTGAATTTCCTTCCCTTTGATTTTTTTGCTGGTGCGCTCAAAAGACCTCTTACGAAAAATTCTTCGCAAATGGCTGGTAGCACGCCTATAATTAAAACGCTGTATATACTTGATAGTCCGCCTGATTTGACATTGATTTGAGGCACTCTTACCTCGCCAAATAGGCTATAGAACTTGATTAAAAGCGCCGAGCTTATTCCAACTAGTGGATAAACTAAAAGTGTTAAAAGTACTGATGTAAGTGCTTCTTTGCCTGTGATTTTATTTAGTCTAAAATATCTTTTAAAATTAACTTTCTTTTGCTTTACATAAACTAGGACTGGAACTAAAAGTATCAGCACTTCGCCTGCGAATAAACCTAGGTAAAGGTCTACTGTTTGAAGCATTGAGCCTAAGAAGATGTATGCAATAAAAAGTACTGTATATAGCCACGAAGCTTTATTGATGTCTATGCCAGTTTTGTTTAATTTATTTTCTTTATACATCTCTCACCTACTTTAGTTCTTCTAGTCTCTTTATAGTTTTATCTAGTAAGTCCTTGTAATTTTCAAGCTTTTCTTTCTCTTTGTCAACTACATCTTTTGGTGCCTTGCTAACAAATTTTTCATTTGATAGCTTCTTTTCAAGTCTTTCTACTTCAAAATCTAATTTTTCTTTTTCTTCCTTTAGTCTTTGTTTTTCTTTTTCAAAATCTATAAGCTCGTTTAATGGGAAGAATAGTTCTGCATTTGTCATCATTATGGATGTAAAATCTTTATTGATCATGTCTTTATTGTCAAGTATAGTTATCTTATCTATATGTTCAAGATCTTTAAAATAGTTAGCACTATCACTATAAAGTTTTCCTGCCGCTTCATCGTTTGGATAAACTAGCATTGAGAAGTGCTTTGATGGCTCGATGTTCATATCTGTCTTCATCTTTCTAATTGCCTTGATAGCATTTTTGATTAATTCTAAATCATTTAGCTCTTCTTCATAATATTTTATATCCTTTGGCCAATCGCTGATGATTAGTGGAGTCTTTCTATTTGGTAAATAGCTCCAAATCTCTTCTGTGATAAATGGCATGAATGGATGAAGTATCTTTAATATATTTTCTAAGATATATAAAATAACGTTTTGTGCGTTAATATTGTCTCTATCGTATAATCTTGTCTTAACAAGTTCTATATACCAGTCGCAGAAGTCCTCCCAAATAAAGTCTTGTACTTTAGCAGCTGCTATACCTATCTCGTATTTATCAAGATTATTGTTGATTTCGTCTACAACAGTTTTTAGTCTTGAGATTATCCACTTATCTTCTCTTTCTAATTTGTCGTAGCGGGCGCTATAGTCATCTCTATCATCAAGGTTCATAAGAACAAATCTTGATGCGTTCCATAATTTATTGGCAAAATTCCTTTGTGGCTCAACTTTTTTAACGCTATATTTAATATCATTACCAGGAGCGTTATTTGTGATAAGTGAGTATCTTAGCGCATCGGCGCCATATTCACTAATTACTTGTAGTGGGTCAATGCCGTTACCTAGTGATTTACTCATCTTTCTGCCTTGTACGTCTCTGATAAGACCTGTTAATAAAACGTCTTTGAATGGCACTTCGCCTGTTTGTTCTAATGATGAGAATATCATTCTACTTACCCAGAAGAATATTATGTCATAGCCTGTTACTAATAGGTCTGTTGGGAAAAATCTCTTGTAATCATCTGAGTCTGTGTCTGGCCAGCCAAGTGTTGAGAATGGCCAAAGAGCTGATGAGAACCAAGTGTCAAGTGTGTCTTCATCTTGTCTTAGATGTTCTGAACCGCACTTGTCGCACTTTTCTGGTTTTTCCTTGCTAACAATGTATTCACCGCAGTCGTCGCAATAATAAACTGGAATTCTGTGTCCCCACCATAATTGACGTGAAATACACCAGTCTCTGATGTTTTCAAGCCAATTTTCATAAATTTTACCAAATCTTTCAGGAATTATATTTACTTTGTTTTCTCTATATGCTTCGAGCGCTTTTTTAGCCATCTCTTCCATCTTAACGAACCATTGAAGTGAAGCTAATGGCTCGATGATGGTATTGCATCTTTCGCAGTGACCAACAGAGTTTTCGTGTTTTTCTACTTTTACTAATAATCCTTGCTCATCAAGGTCTTTGATTATTCTCTCTCTTGCTTCGTATCTATCTAGTCCTTTGTAAGCGTAGCCATTTTCATTAATTTTAGCATCTTCATCTATAACGATTAGTTGACCAAGATTGTGTCTAGCACCTACTTCGAAGTCGTTAGGGTCATGTGATGGCGTAATCTTTACGCAACCTGTACCGAAGGATGAATCAACATATTCATCGGCAATAACTGGTATTTGTCTATCTGTTAATGGCAAATCAAGTGTTTTGCCAACTAAATCAGTATATCTTTCATCGTCTGGATTAACAGCTACTGCTAAGTCACCTAAAAGTGTCTCTGGTCTAGTTGTTGCAATAGTTACGTAGCCAGTCTTGTCTGAGTATGGGTACTTTATATACCACATCTTTCCTTCTTGTGGCTCGTGAATAACTTCTGTATCGGATACAGCTGTATGACAATGTGGACACCAGTTAACTATCCTCATGCCTCTATAAATATAATCTTTTTTGTATAACCTTTCAAAAACTTCGTAAACAGCCTTTGTTAAGTGCTCATCAAGCGTAAAGCTATCACGAGACCAATCACATGATGAACCTAATTTTTTTAGCTGCTCTTTGATATTTCCGCCGTACTTATGAGTCCAGTCCCAAGCTTCTTCCAAAAATTCTTCTCTTGTTAAATCGCTCTTCTTAACGCCTTCTTTTTTAAGCTTTTCAACTACTTTTGCTTCAGTAGAAATTGACGCATGGTCAGTTCCTGGTAGCCAAAGTGCGTTGTAGCCTTGCATTCTCTTGTATCTGATAACTATATCTTGAATTGTGCCATTAAGCGCATGTCCAAGGTGAAGGTTACCTGTTACATTTGGTGGCGGCATGATGATGGTAAAAGATTCTTTACTATCGTCAGTACTTGGCTTAAAGTACTCATTGTCCATCCAAAATTTATAAATATTATCTTCAAAATCAGCTGGATTATATGATTTTTCTAAATTTTTCATAATTCCTCCCGAGTTAAATTTTATAATTATACCTCCATGATAACAGGAAGTATCATAGGATTTCTCTTCATTGTTTGATATATATACTTTTTCAAACTGTCTCTGATGGCATTTTTAATGCTTGACCAGTCTGATATATGTCTTTTTTGACAATCTTCAATAGCAAGAACAACCTTGTTCTTTGCTTCTTCCATAAGATCATCTGCTTCTCTAACATAGACAAAGCCTCTTGATATGATGTCTGGTCCAGCTATAGTCGAGCCGTCTTCTTTACTTAGTGTCAATACGACTATGATCAAGCCATCTTCAGATAAATGTTTTCTATCTCTTAAGACGATGTTACCAACATCACCAACGCCAAGACCATCGACCAAAACATTGCCAGATGTGACTTCATCAACAATTTCTGCCTTTCTCTTGTCAAGTTCAAGCACTTCGCCGTTTTTCATGATGAAAATATTCTTAGGATTCATGCCCATGCTCTCTGCAAGGGATGCGTGTATCTTAAGATGTCTTTGTTCGCCATGAACTGGAATAAAATATCTTGGCTTAATAAGTGAGTGTATTAGCTTAAGCTCTTCTTGACAAGCGTGTCCTGAAACGTGTATCTCTCCAAGTGATTCGTATATAACTTTTGCGTCAAGCTCTATAAGCTTGTTAATTACCTTTGAAATGGCATTTTCATTGCCTGGTATTGGATGAGCTGAAAGTATGATTAAATCATTTGGTGTAAGCTGAATTTTTCTGTGCTCATTATAAGCAATCCTTGTAAGTGCACTCATTGGCTCGCCTTGAGAACCTGTTGTTATTATGCAAAGCTCTCTGTCGTCATACTTATTCATCTTATTTATATCAATTAGACTTGAGTCTTTAACTCTTAAATAGCCTAAATCTTTAGCGACGTTGACGTTATTTATCATGGATCTGCCTGATAAAACTATCTTTCTGCCATGTTTTTCAGCTGCTTCAATAATTTGTTGTATTCTTTGTATATTTGATGCGAATGTCGCAACTATAATTCTATTTTCAGTATACTCGTGGAAAATGGTTCTAAATGTCTCGCCAACTACTCTTTCACTTAGAGTATATCCCTTTCTTTCAACGTTTGTACTCTCTGCCATTAAGCAAAGAACGCCTTTATCGCCAAGCTCAGCAAATCTGTTTAAATCGTTCACTCCGCCCATAATTGGTGTAAAGTCAATCTTAAAGTCACCTGTATGAACTATAACGCCTGCAGGTGTGTGAAATGCTAGTGCCGCTGAGTCAGGTATACTATGGCATTGTCTAATAAATTCAACAACAATTTTGCCTAATCTAACCTTATCATTAAAGTTCACAACGTGCATCTTTGATTTTAAATTGTGTTCCTTTAATTTATTTTCTAGAAGTCCTAAAGTTAGTCTAGTACCATAAATAGGTACATTTATCTTCTTTAAAACGTATGGTATAGCTCCTATGTGGTCCTCGTGACCGTGTGTTAGGACTATACCTTTAATTCTCTCTTTATTTTTTTCTAAATATGTGATGTCTGGAATTACGATATCCACGCCCAGCATCTCGTCCTCTGGAAATGTCATACCGCAATCGCATATAACTATATCGTTATCACATTCAATAAGAGTAATGTTCTTTCCGATCTCATTAAGGCCTCCCAGCGGGATAATCCTTAGTTTGTTACTCTTTAACATCTTTTCCTCCTTTATTAATTTGTTTTATCTAATTCTTCATAAGCTTCTTGAGCTTCTCTTAGCTCCTCATCGTCTAAGCCTATGAATACTAAATTTCCTTCTTCATCTTCAGTATACTTCATTATATAGTAGTCTTCATCTTCTTCTGTTTCATACATTACTATATACTTTTCAGTATCTATCTCAAATGTAGCTTCTACGATAAATTCTATCTCTTTTCCGTTATCGTCATGAAGCAATATTTTATTCTCCATTTTTTCCCCTTTGCATATCTAAATATGTTCTCAAAATATAATTCGCAGCGATTGAGTCAACATACTTTTTTCTGTTTTCTCTGCGCACATTCGTATCAATTAAAACTCTTGTCGCACTAACAGTAGTTAGTCTCTCATCAATATAGACAATTTCAATATTTTCTATATTTTTTCTCATAAAATCCATGTACTTTTTAACTTTTTTTGCTTGTGGTCCAAGGCTTCCGTCCATGTTCTTAGGAAGGCCAACAACTAAA
>ERZ1673750.650-NODE-650-length-23635-cov-6.716624_pt1 | contig 23635 bp, 21 predicted proteins | sample MGYA00580203_ERZ1673750 | MGnify/ENA primary metagenome ERZ1673750 (study PRJEB41218, sample SAMN15661763) | gut metagenome | host: Homo sapiens | place: Canada: London | collected 2015-08-20/2019-03-30 | study: EMG produced TPA metagenomics assembly of... | reverse complement strand
GTTGCCACGGGAGTCAAGGATCTGACGCGCGTAAACGCTTTCAATTACTGCCACAACTACTCCTTACGACGTTGGGTTGTGATGACACTGTTAAGGATAGTGGGTTTGATGGACGTTGGGCGAAGACACGCGGAAGAACTTTCGTTAGCGCTCACATCGGCGAATCCCCTTGGAACCATCGCCATTTGGCGGCTACGTCCGAACCGCCTGGGCATCCGACACGCATACGCCTGTCCACTGGCTACGACGGCGCGCGATGTCCATGCCTTGGTCCAAGAATATGAGACTGACACGGGGTGCCCGGGCCATTGCCTTAAATCATGCTGGAAACACCGCAACCGGTGGATGAAAGCGGGCGGCTGGGCTGAGATCATACTCGTCGAACCTGATGTAGTTAGCACTATCGAAGGGAATGTCATCATGCGCAAGCATGCCCTGCGCCGTCGAATCGCAGCCGTTGCGGCCGCCTGGGCCTCGACGCTGCTCCTGCTGTTGTGGTGGTATCTCGCCACGCTCTGCCCCGCGGACGCCCGTCCCCTTCCGTCCCCCGCCGAGGTCGTCGGCGCCTGGAACGATCTGGACGCGGAATGCCTGCTCTGGCCTTCGATTGGGATCAGTCTGCTGCGGGTCGCCTCGGGTCTGGCGTTGGGCATCATCCTGGCCGTACCGGCCGGACTGGTCGCCGGGGCCTCCCGCGTGGGCCTGGCCATCATCGACAAGCCGATTCATATGCTGCGGGCCGTGCCATTCCCGGCGCTCGCCCCGCTGTTCATCGTCGTGTTCGGCATTGGGGAGACGATGAAGATCGGGCTGATCACCGTCGGCGTGTTCGGCCTGGTGTACGTGAATCTGCGTGACGGCGTGCGCAATCTCGACCCACGGCTGTTCGAACTGGCCAAGGTGTACCACTTCAGCCGAGCCACGCTCTTCCTGCGGGTGCTGTTGCCGGGGGCATTGCCGGGATTCATGACCGGCCTGCGCTTCGCGCTCACCGTGGCTTGGATCGCGCTGGTGACCTGCGAAACCGTCAACTCCTCGACGGGGATCGGCTATATGCTGTCCCGCTCCCAGCAGTTCTCCCGCACCGACCAGACCGTGCTGTGCATCGTGCTGTATGCCATCCTTGGCCTGCTGTCGGAGACGATCGTCACCCTGCTGGAGCGCGCGGCGCTCCCTTGGCGGTACGCCCGCCACTGAGCGGCCGCCCCGCCGCACACCATACCCGATGGCACGCGGCGGCCCTTCATGTATGCCGTCACGCCATCCCATCACCATCACCATCACCATCTCGAAAGGAACCATGATGACCCGAACCAACCACACCATCATCCGCAAGCTCGCCGCGCTGGGGGCGGCGGCCCTGCTGCTGTCCTCAACCGCCTGCTCGGCGCACGGCAACGCCTCCGCCAACACCGATACCGACACCATGCGCGTGGCGTATCTGTCCACCGCCAACTACCTCACCACGCTCAAGAACGAACAGTTCGCCCAGGATGAGCTGGCACCCGCCACCGTCGAGTTCACCGGCCCCTACAATCCGGCCGACGCCCGCACCGCCGTACAGTCGGGCAACGCCGACGCCACGTCGACGGGCACCGGCTCGTTCATCAACCTCATCGCCCAGGACCAGCCGTGGGTCGCGTTCGCCATCGAATACTATGACGGCGATTCGCAGGGCATCGTCGCCGCGCCGAACACCGGTATCGACTCCCTCAAGGATCTGTACGGCAAGACCATCGCCATCGACTCCAAGGGCGCGACCGGCGACTACATCGTGCACCAGGCGTTCGCCAACGCCGGACTGGACGCTTCGCAGGTCACCGAGGTGGAGATGAGCCCCAGCAACTTCAGCGCGGCGTTCAGCTCGGGACAGGTCGACGCCATCGCCACCTTCGACCAGAACCTGGCCTCGGCGATGGCCACGCCCGGCGCCAAGCTGCTGGTCAACGCCAAGGAATACGGCAACCTGAACGTCTCGATTCACATCGTCTCCCAGTCCTTCGCCGACGAGCATCCGGATCTGGTCAAGGCCATGTACCGCGCGCTGGTCAAGGAATCGGACAAGGCCCAGGAACATCCCGAGATCATCACCGACGCTTACCGCGAATTCGGGGCCTCGGACGAGATCGTCGATCAGGTGGCCAAGTTCGACGTCCCCGAGATCCTGCCGATCGACGCCGACGGGCTCGACATGCTGGAACAGCAGGCGCAGCAGTACGTGGACTTCGGGTTCATCGACGCGCTGCCCGACGTCAAGAGCCACGTTATGGATTGCACGAAGTGAGGCCGCGATGACGTTGACGCTCGACCACATCCGTATGACGTTCGATGGCCACGAGGTGCTGCGCGACGTGACCGTCCACGTCGACGACGGGCGGTTCGTCAGTCTGATCGGACGCTCCGGCTGCGGCAAATCCACGCTGCTGCGCGTGGCGGCGGGCCTGATCGAACCGACCTCCGGCACGGTGCATGCCGACCACGATATGGCCTTCGGGTTTCAGGACGCCCGACTGGTGCCGTGGATCCGGCTGTGGGACAACGTCACGCTCGGATTGCCCGGGCGGCGCACCGAACGACGCCAGCTGGCACTGGATGCCTTGGCACGGGTGGGACTAGCCGACCACGCCGACGCATAGCCCGGCGAACTGTCCGGAGGGCAGGCGCAGCGGGCGTCGTTGGCACGCGCGATCGTACGACAGCCGAAACTGTTGCTGTTGGATGAACCGTTCGGCGCGCTCGATGCGCTGACCCGTCTGGATATGCAGGACCTGCTGGCGCACTTGCAGGCCGAGCAGCAGTGGACCATATTGATGGTCACCCATGATATTCCGGAGGCGGCGCGGTTGTCCGACCGCATCCTGGTGCTTGCCGACGGCACAATCGGCACAATCGTCGATGTCGACCGAACCGATATGGACGACGAGGGTCTGCCCCGCGACCATGAGGCGATCGAACGGCGGTTGCGCGCGGCGTTGCGCTGACGTCGCGGGCATAGCGGCAGACGGCGTGGGGACGGTTGCAGGCGGCTAGAGAATCGTCTCCATGCCGATCTTCTGGGGTTTCAGTCCGCAGCGTTCGTAGAAGCCCTTCGCCGCCTCGTTGCACGCCCACACGTTCAGCGTCAGGTTGTAGCAGCCGGACTCCTTGGCGAAGCCGAGGACGTGGCGGTACAGGGCGTTGCCGACGTGCCGTCCGCGCTGGGCCTCGTCCACGCACAGGTCGTCGATGTACAGCGTCTGGATGTCGGTGAGGATGTTGTCATCGACATGCCGCTGGAACTGGCAGAACGCATAGCCCAGCAGGCGGTCCGCCCCCTCGGCGTCCTCTCGCGCGGGGTCGGCGATGGAACCGGCGCCCGGCTCGACCGCCACGAACACCGGGGTCCGGTCGTCGGCGATGATGCCGGCCAGCTGGTCGTCGGTGTACTTGGTGGCGTGGGGTTTGAACAGGTCGGGCCGTCCCGCGTGGTGCACGTCCAGCACCTGATGGAGCAGTACATCGATCTGCGGGATGTCGCGCGGCTCGGCGCGGCGGATGGTCATGCGCCCCGCATCGGTATCGTTCCGGTTCCGATCCTGTTCGTTCATTCAGCGCTCCTCGATGCTCTTCCTGCGTTTCGATGGCTTGTGGTTGTTCACGTACCAGTACGCGAGCGCCACCACGACCGCGCCGCCGACGATATTGCCGAGCGTGGCCACACCGATGTTATAGAGCGAGCCCTGTACGGTCAGGTCGGCGATGCCGTCCAGTTCGGTGCCGTAGCCCATGGCCTTGGCGGCCAGGCCGATCGGCAGGAAGAACATGTTGGCCACGCAGTGTTCGAAGCCCATCGCCACGAATCCGGAGATCGGCAGCAGGATGCCGAGCACCTTGTCGGCGGTGGAGCGCGACGAGTAACCGATGCGCACGGCCAGGCACACGAGCACGTTGCACAGCACGCCGCGTGCGAACAGCGTCACGGGGTCGAGCGTGACCTTCGAGATGGCGGTGGAGACGGCCGTCTCCCCCACCAGACCGTCGTTGAGGCCCATCGTGCCGGCCATGGCGATCAGGGCGACGAGGATCAGGGCGCCCAGCAGGTTGCCGAACCAGACGATCACCCAGTTGCGGACCAGAGCGGGCAGGGAGATACGGCGTGCGGCCAGGTTGGAGGCCATCAGCGAGTTGCCGGTGAACAGTTCGGCGCCGCAACACAGCACCAGGATCAGGCCCATGCAGAACGCCAGTCCGCCGACGAAGCGCTTGGGGCCCCAGGTCATCGCCGGATCGCAGGTGACGATGAGGAAGAGCAGCGCGCCGAAGCCGATGAACGCGCCGGCGAACAGGGCCAGGATGAAGGTGACGGACTTGCTCTGCTTGGTTTTGCTCACGCCCGCGCTCTCGACGGCCTCCTCGGTTTCGGCTGTGTTCAGCGCGTTGACGTGTACGGCAGGGACCGCCGACGGTGCGGCTGCCGCATGGTCGGCGACGGGCGTGGTCTCGGATTGCATCATCGGAATCGTTCTCTTTCGTTGCAGACAAGGGACTGACATCCGTCGGACATTGTAGCAACGCAGTCCGCACGGTCCAAACCATTCCCGGACACGGCGTCGTGTCCGGGAATCGCATCACCTGCGCGACTGGGGCTTCCAGGCCAGGTCGTCGAGCAGCTGGTCGGTCCAGGCCACCACCTCGTCCGAGCCCATCGGTTCGGAGCCGAAGGAACCGGCGAACGGGGTCGGGATCAGGTAGGTCTTGGTGACCGGCCGGTACTGCACGCCCTTGTAGATGCGGGCGATGCGCATCTGCACCGACTCGGGCGGCTCGATCTTGGCCACGCGCACACGGTTGCCCTGGGCGATGATCTCGGTCAGGCCCAGCGCGCGCGCCTTGTTGCGCAGACGCGCGACGGCGAACAGCGTGGCGAACTCGATCGGCGGGTTGCCGTAGCGGTCGGTAAGCTCCTCGCGCAGCTCCTCCAGATCCTGCTCGTTGCGGGCGGCGGCGAGCTTGCGGTAGGCCTCCAGACGTAGCTTGTCGGAGTCGATATAGTCCACCGGAATCGACGCCTCGATCGGCAGGTCGATGCTGACGGCCACCGGCTCGGTGCGTTCCGGTTCCTTGTATGCCTCCACGGCCTCGGAGACCATGCGCACGTACAGGTCGAAGCCCACGCCCTCGATGTGGCCGGACTGCTCGTCGCCCAGCAGGTTGCCGGTGCCGCGCAGCTCCAGATCCTTCATCGCCACGTCGAAGCCGGAACCCAACGCGGTGTTCTGGGCGATGGTGGCCAGACGGTCGTGCGACTGCTGGGTCATCGGCTTGCTCGGATCGTACAGGAAGTACGCATAGGCGCGCTCGCGGCCGCGGCCGACGCGACCGCGCAGCTGGTGCAGCTGGCTCAGGCCGAAGCGGTCGGCATGGTCCACGATCAGCGTGTTCGCGTTCGAGATATCCAGGCCGGTCTCGATGATCGTGGTGCATACGAGCACGTTGATGTCGCGGTGCCAGAAGTCGCGGATGATCTGGTCGAGCTGCTTCTCCCCCATCTTGCCGTGGGCGGTGCCGACCTTGGCTTCGGGCACGAGCTCCTGGATCCGGGCGGCCATGCGGGAGATGTCGGCCACGCGGTTGTGCACGTAGAACACCTGGCCGCCGCGCAGCAGCTCGCGCCGGATCGCCGCGGTGACCTGCGCATCCTCGTAGGCACCCACATAGGTGAGCACGGGCAGACGGTCCTCCGGCGGGGTGGCGAGCGTGGACATCTCGCGGATGCCGGTCACCGCCATCTCCAGCGTGCGCGGGATCGGCGTGGCGGACAGGGAGAGCACGTCCACGTTGGTGCGCAGCGCCTTGAGCGTCTCCTTGTGTTCGACGCCGAAGCGCTGCTCCTCGTCGATGATGACCAGCCCCAGGTCCTTGAACTGGATCTTGGGGTTGAGCAATTTGTGCGTGCCGATGACCACGTCCACGGTGCCGTCCTGGAGCCCCTTGATCGTGTCGTTGATCTCCTTGGTGGTCTGGAAACGGCTCATCGCCCTGACGGTGACGGGGAAGCCCTCGTAGCGCTCCGAGAAGGTCTCGTAATGCTGCTGGACGAGCAGCGTGGTCGGCACGAGCACGGCCACCTGCTTGGAATCCTGCACGGCCTTGAAGGCGGCGCGCACGGCGATCTCGGTTTTGCCGAAGCCCACGTCGCCGCAGATGAGGCGGTCCATCGGGATCGGCTTCTCCATATCGGCCTTGACCTCGTCGATCGTGGTCAGCTGGTCGGCGGTCTCCTGGTACGGGAACGCGTCCTCCAGCTCCTCCTGCCACGGGGTGTCCGGGCTGAACGCGAAGCCGGGCGTGCGTTGGCGCGCCGAATACAGCTTGACCAGGTCCTCGGCGATCTCATGGACGTGCTTGCGGGCCTTGGCCTTGGTGGCCGCCCAGTCGGAGCCACCCAGCTTGTTGAGCTTCGGGGCCTCCGCTCCGATGTACTTGCTGACCTGGTCGAGCTGGTCGGTGGGGATGAACAGCTTGTCCGGCGGGGCGCCGCGCTTGCTCGGCGCGTATTCGATGACCAGGTATTCGCGCGTGGTCCTCGCGTCCCCGGTGCCGACGGCACGCTGGCGCATCTCCACGAACCTGCCGATGCCGTGCTGCTCGTGCACCACGTAGTCGCCGGTTTTCAGCTCCATCAGGTCGATAGCCTTGCGCCGGCGTTTCGGGGTTTTGGCCTGGGCCGCGGCACTGGTGCGGCCCGTCAGGTCGCGTTCGGTCAGCAGCGCGATGCCGGCGGCCGTGTCGACGAATCCGTCGATGGCCTGTGCACGGATCGTCTCGAACCGGGTGATGCCGGTCTCGTTGATCGCGCGCTTCAAACGGGCGAGCGTGCCGTGCGCGGCGGCGGTGATCGTCACGTCGAGTCCCGCGTCGAGCAGACCCTCGATGCCCGCGGCGGCACGGGTCTCATCGCCCCGGTATTCGGCCGGCGCGTGCGCGGCGAGCTTCACCCGCCCCGGCAGGCTGTCATCCACGCCGAAGTTGGTGAGCCGCCACACGTCATGGTCGCGGAACGTCAGCGAGGTGATCGTCTCATGGAAGTCAAGGAAGCTGGCCTGGTCGAAGCTGATCGGCGCGCCGGCGCCATGCCCGGACGCGGCGACGTGCCAGCTGGCGGCGAGGAACTCGTTCGCCGTCTTCATCAGGTCCTCGGCCGCGCGCTCCAGCTTCTGCGGGTCGGACAGCATGATCACCAACCGTCGGGGCAGCATGCCGGACACCGGCTCCATGTCGTCCACCAGCGCGGGCAGCAGCGATTCCATGCCCTCCACCGGAATCGCGTTGGCAATCGATTCCAGCATGTCCTCGGCGTTGGGGATCTGTCCGACCAGGCTGCGGGCGCGGCTGCGGATCGCGTCGGTCAGCTGCAGTTCGCGGCACGGCGTGGCCCAGATCGTCCGCAGGCCGTCGCCGTAGGTGCGCTGGTCGGACGCGTGGAACTCGCGGATCGAATCGATCTGGTCGCCGAAGAACTCGATGCGGACCGGGTGCGGCGCGGTCGGCGGGAACACGTCGAGCAGGCCGCCACGGACGGCGAACTCGCCGCGGTCCATCACCAAATCGACGCGGGTGTACGAGTTCTCGACCAGACGGGAGGCGGCCTCATCAAGCGGCAGCTCCTCATCTACGGTGAAAACCAGCGGCTCCACATCGCCCAATCCGGCGACGACCGGCTGAATCAGCGAACGCACCGGCATGACCAGGATGCGGATCGGGCCGAACATCGCACTGCCGGATTCGGGGTGGGTCAGACGGCGGAACACCGCCATGCGGCTGGCCACGGTGTCGGCGCGGGGCGAGAGCCGTTCATGCGGCAGCGTCTCCCACGCCTCCAGCTGGGCGATGTCGTTCGGATCGCCGTCATACCAGGAGCGCAGCGCCTCCACGGTCTCCACCGCCTCACGGCCGGAGGCGACGACGTAGACGACCGGATGCCGACGCGCCGCCGCCGCGGCCAGCGCCGGGCGGATGCCGTCGGGCGCGCCGACGATGATGCCGGGGGCCGCATCGCCTTCGGGCGGTTCGACCTCGCCGTTGACGAGCCGGTGGAAGGCGGAATCCTTGTCCAGCGATTCCAGGAGACCTACCAGGGAACCGTGCGCCAGGCGGTTGTTCAGGTTCTCGGCGGACGATGGGGCGTGACCGGCGTCAGCGACCATTGAACTGCTCCTGGGTCTTGTTCAGTCCGTTGAAGATGATCGATTCGGCGGCGTCGGCGCCGTCGGCCAGGAATTCCGGCAGCTGCTTGCGCTGGTCGGGGCCGAACCCGCCCAGCACCCAGTTGATCGTATTGTCATGCGCGTTCGCGCCGCGGCGGGCGTGGCCTACGCCCATGCGCACACGCGCGTACTTCGGCGTGCCTAGGGACTTGTCGATGGACTTGATGCCGTTGTGGCCGCCGGCCGAACCACCCGACTTGACCTTGATGCGGCCGAAGTCCAGGTCCATGTCGTCATGGATAACGACGATGTGGTCCGGTTCGATCTGGTAGTAGGCGCTGATGGAGGCGACCGCGTTGCCCGAATCATTCATGTAGGTCAGCGGCTTGGCCAGGAAGAACTTGACGGTCCGACCACTGAGGTTCATGCCCCCCTTGCCCAGCATGGCCAGGCCCTTGTGGTCGGAGAACGCCACCGACCAGCGTTCGGCCAGCAGGTCGGCCGTCATGAAGCCCATGTTGTGCCGGGTGTCCTCATACTTCTTGCCCGGGTTGCCCAACCCCACAATCAACCAGAAATCCGATGCCATATCGCCCAGTCCTTCGTCATCATGTCTATCAAACGGAACGATTGTACCATTGGGCCGTTTGCCTCACAGGGCGAGCCGATTCACTCGACGACATCCCGGAAACCGTGAATTGGATTACAGGGGAAGGTACCAATAGGCGATGTCGTGCCGGATGCCGCCGGGCAAATGGACCGCGTCAGGCATCAGACCGAATCGCTCAAAGCCGAAATGACGCATCAGCGCACTGGAGCCCTCGTTGTCGGCGAAGATCAAGGTGGCGGCCATACGATGCCCGACCCGCCGGGCCTCGTCCAGCAGCCAGGCGACCAGCCGGCGGCCGACGCCCTGACGCCGCCATGCGGAGCCCACGTAATAGCTCAGCTCGACCACGCCGTCATAGCCGGCGCGCTCGTGGAACCGCGAGAGCGACCCGAAGGCCATAATCTGGCCGTCCGCGGACTCGACCACGACGACCGGATAGCGGTCGCGCGGCTCGTGCGAGTCGACCCATGCCTTGCGCTGCGCAAGCGTGCGCGGCTCGATGTCGGCGCTCGACATGCGTTCGAGCACCGCCTCGTTGTAGATGTCGGTGATGGCCTGCAGGTCGGCGTCGGTCGCGCCACGGATGATGAGTTCGCTCATGGGGCACCAGCATATCGCGCCACACCGGGCGACACCTCGTCTCAGATGCGACACGCCGACGGGCACCCCGGATACGACTGTGGGGCGCGGCAAATACCGCACCCCACAGAGATAGTCGCGACCGGTCAGCGCCCGGTCCACTAGGGACCGGCTAGTTCCCCAGCTCCAGCGCCTTGTTGATCGCCTCCTCCAGACGGTCCTGGGCTTCGCCGTAGGCGGTCCAGTCCCCGTCCTTCAACGCGGCGTCCGAGTCCTTCATGGCCTGGGCGGCGTCATCAAGGGCGGCCTTCAGATCGCCGGTCGCAGCACCCGACCCATCGCCGGACGACATCGAGCCCGACCCGCCGGTCTGTCCGTCCGTTCCGGTGTCGCCCGACCCGTCGCCGGATTCGCCGTCCTGCGAGGCGGTGTCATCCGGCGTCTCTTCCCCGGCGCCAGAATCGGTCGTCTCGCCCGCGTTCTCGGCGTCGCCGGCCGAAGCGCCGGAGTCGCCGCCGAAGACCTGGTCGAGCGCCTCGTCCAACGTGTCCGCGAAGCCGACCTGGTCGCCGAAGGCCACCAGCACCTTCTGCAGCATCGGGTAGCTCGTCGCGCCGCTGGATCGCACGTACACCGGCTGCACGTACACCAGGCCGCCGCCGAGCGGCAGGGTCAGCAGGTTGCCGCGCTCCACGCTGGTGGACCCGGATTCGAGCAGGTTGAGCTCGCGGGACACGTCGGCGTTCGCGTTGAAGTTGTTCTGCGCCTGTCCGGGGCCGGGCACGTTGGAGGATTGCGGCAGCTCCTGCAATCGGATCGTGCCGTAGCGCTCGCCGATCACGCCCGCCTCGTTGCCCGCGTCCGAATCCACCGACAGGAAGCCGGTCAGGATCTCACGGGTGGAGGAGCCGGCCGGGATGTAGGTGGAGGTCAGCGAGAACACGGGTTCGCTGCTGCCGCCGGTCTGCAGCGTCAGATAGTACGGCGGCTGCAGCACGGACTGGCCCTGCGACTGCGCGCTGGAGGAGGCCGTCGGATCGTTCGGGGTCTGCCAGAAGTCCTCGCCGGAGAAGAACTGGCTGGCGCTGGAGACGTGGTAGCGTTCCAGCAGCTGGCGCTGCACCTTGAACAGGCTCTCCGGGTAGCGCATGTGGCTCATCAGGTCGCCGGAGATCTCGGAGAGCGAGTGGTACTGGCCGGGGAAGATCTGCTGCCAGGCCTTGATGACCGGATCGTCCTCGTCCCAGACGTACAGGTCCACCGAGCCGTCGTAGGCGTCGACGGTAGCCTTGACCGAGTTGCGGATGTAGTTGGCCTGCTGCGAGTTCAGCCCCTGCACGGTCTGCGAGGTTTCGGTGGTCGAGTCCTCGGTGGCCGCACCCAGATCCGTCATCTGCGAGTACGGGTAGGCGTCGGAGGTCGTGTACCCGTCGATGATCCACTTGACGCGCCCGTCGACCACGGCCGGGTAGACGCGGCCGTCGAGCGTCAGGTACGGGGCGACCTTGGCGACGCGTTCGCGCGGGCTGCGGTCGTACAGGATCTGCGATTCGGACGTCACGCGGTCGGAGAACAGGATCTGTTCGGAGCCGAAGCGCACCGCGTACAGCAGTCGGGAGAAGATGTTGCCGACCGAGGGGCCGCCGTCGCCGTCGAAGGTGTTCGTGGCGCCCTCGTCCGAACCGGTCGGGTAGTCGAACTCCCAGGATTCGGTGCCCTCCGGCGCGCCGACGATCGAATACTCGGTGGCGTTCGGCGAGAAGTAGATGCGCGGCTCGTACTGTTCCGACTCGGTCAGCGCACCCTGTGTGGGGATGCCGTATTCGAAGAACTCGGGCTGGCCGTCGGCCGTGACCTTGTTGCCGTAGGCGGCCACGACGCCGTAGCCGTGCGTGTACACGGTGTGGTCGTTGACCCAGTTGCGGTTGTCGAGGCCGCTCAGGTCAAGCTCGCGCGCGGCGATGACGGTATCCTGGCTGACGCCGTTCACGTTGTACTTGTCCACGGCGAGCGTGTCGGCGAAGGTGTAGTACTGGCGCGACTGCTGCAGCTGCTTGAAGGTCGGCGAGACGATCTGCGGGTCGAGCAGTCGGATCTGCGCGGTCGATTCGGCCGACGCGGACAACGCGCCCGCCTCGCCCTCGGTGGTAGCGTCGTACTCCTCGACGGCGATGTCGTCCAGGCCGTACGCCTGCTTGGTGGCCGCGATGTTGCGCTCGATATAGGTCGATTCCATCTCCTGCGCGTTCGGGTCGACACGGAAACGCTGCAGGACGACCGGCCAGACGCCGGTGAGCAGCACGGCGGCGACCACGACGATGGCGACGGAGACCACCGGCACGCGCCACGCCTTGAGCGCCGTGATGGCGCGCACGCCGAGCGGCGTGCTACCCTCCAGCGCGTGCGAGGTCATCAGCCAGACGCCGAGCACCACGCCCAGGATGGCCACCAACGCGGCCATGACGAACGTGACGGGGATGGTGGCATGCACCGATGTGTAGTTCGCGCCGGTGAACCGGTCGCCCTGCGTGGTCAGGTGGGTGAACACCCCCATGACCATCTGCGCGGCGAACGCGAACATGTTGAGCATCAGCCAGACGCCGAGCTGACGGCGGGCGCGCTTGGTGATGGCGAACAGACCACGGCCGTTGACCGGCATGGTGATGCGGATGCCGCCCATCAGCACATGGGTGATGACGGAGAACACGATGCCGACCAGCAGCATGGTGGACACGGCGCTCATCACCAGTTTCAGACCGGGCAGGATGAAGACGTAGAAGCCGTTGTCCAGTCCGAACTGCGGGTCGGTGGTGCCGAAGCTCTGCGCGTTGAACATGAGCAGGATGTCGGACCAGTTGGCGTTGAACTGCGAGCCGAACGCCACACCGACCACCAGCGCCACGATAACCGCCACCATGCGGGCGTGCTTGGAGCTGATGCCGTTGGCGATCTCGACCACGTCACCGTGGATGCGCACCGTGGAGCCGTCGGCGTCCGCCGGACGGGCGTGGATGGCCAGCGTGGCCGACAGGAAGCCGACCGCGGCCACCAGCAGCGCGTAGGCCACCCATACGCCGACGCGCACGCCCAGCTGGGTCCAGATCACGCTCTGGAAGCCGAGCTGTCCGTACCACATCAGGTCGGTGATGAAACGGGACAATCCGAAGAACAGTCCCACGATGACGGCCAACGCCAGGACCACGCCGATGAGGATGCGGCTGCCTCGGCCGTTGCCGCGCGGCCGCTCGGGTTGGCGCGTGATGCGCGGGCCGGCGGGCCGTTGCGGGGGCGGGGTGCGGTGGGAGGCGTCGTCGCCGTCGGTTTCCACGTTCAGGATCACCGGATCGTCACCGGCGTCACCGGCACCTCCGGCGTTGCGGCGACGGGGATCGTCGTCGGGGTCGAACATCATGCCAAACGCATCGAAAAAAGACATGTGTCCAGCCTAGCGGGTGGTTCGGAAGTACGCGACCAGGCGAATTGTTCCCCCTTCAGGCTATGGGACCGGCGCATCGTCCGTGTTCCGGGATGCCGGTTTCGCCGGGGTTATACGGCTGCGATGGAATAATCGAGAGATATGGAAGAACCCGCGATGCACCACAGTCGGACCGGAGCGCCGGTCACCCCCCGCCGTTGGCCCGCCGCGCTGGCGGTGGTCTGCGTATTGGCCGTCCTGACGGCGGCCGTCCTTTGGTGGGTCGCGCTACGGCCTTCGGGCGCGGCCGGACCGGATACGCCACCCGCGGCCTCCGCGCCGGCCGAGGGGCAGGACGGACAAGCGTCCGCGCACGAGGACGCCGACAAGGAGCCGGCGCCGGAGCCCGTGGACGACTCCCCCCGCGCCAAGGCGCAGCGCGCCGTTGAGGCGATGAGCATTGAGGAGCGCGTCGGGCAGCTGGTCATGGCGCCGCTGTACGCGGGCACCGACCCCTCGGCCCTGTACGACCTGATCGCCAACCAGCATGTCGGCTCGGTGCTGATCATCGGCAATTGGTGGTCGGGCACCGCCGGGGTCCGCCAGGCCACCGATGTCCTGCAGTCATACGCGCCGGCCGATAACCGGCTGCTGATGACCACCGACCAGGAGGGTGGTCTGGTCCAGCATCTGCAGGGACCCGGATTCGACACGATGCCGACGGCCGTGGACCAAGGCGCGATGAGCACCGATGCGCTGCGCCAGTCGGCCGCCGTGTGGGGCTCGCAGCTCAACCAGGCCGGCATCAACGTGGATCTGGCCCCGGTGGTGGGCACCGTGACGGTCGACCGCGGCTCGAACGCCCCGATCGGCGCGCTGTACCGCGACTTCGGCCTGGATGCGCAGGGCAACGCCGAGCATGCCACCGCATTCATCGACGGCATGCGGGATTCCGGCGTCGAGACCGTGATCAAGCATTTCCCCGGATTGGGCGGCGTGACCGGCAACACCGATTTCACCGCCAACGGCATCCTGGACACCACCACCACGCTCGACGGCCCAGAGATCAAGGCGTTCCTCACGGCGTTGCAGGCCGATCCGTCGATGGTGATGATGTCGCTGGCCACCTATCAGCAGATCGATCCGAACAATCCCGCCGCGTTCTCCTCCACGCTGATCGACGGGTATCTGCGCGGCACGGTCGGCTATGACGGCGTGATCACCTCCGATTCGCTGTCCGCGGCGGCGTTGGGCGGCTTCGCCCCGCGTGAGATCGGTGTGCGCTTTGTGGATGCCGGGGCGGATCTGGCCTGCATCGGCGCCGCGGACTATGTCCAGCCGATCCTGGACGGGTTGAACGAGCGCGCCGCCTCCGACCAGGCGTTCGCCGAGAAGGTCACCCGTTCCGCGATCCGGGTGATGACGCTCAAATACGAGATGGGTCTGGCGCAATAGCCGATCACACCCGCATGTTCGGGAAATGCAGCCGCATGAACGTATCGTCGAAATGCGCGTCGATGAACCGCAGATACCAGTTGCCGAAGAAGATCCCGTCCGCGCGCTGCGCGTAGCGCAGGATCGCGGGGAGCGTCACCGCCGCGTCGATGAGGACCAGTGCCAGCAACGCCATGGCGAGGCGTTTGCGCGTCGCGTCCGATAGACGATGCGCGAGCCGGATCATGATGGGGAACACGAACCGCACCAGCAGGAAGCACATCGCTCCCCACACCATCATGTACGGTACCGTCGTACGTCCCGCGATGTTCAGCAGCCTGTGCGAATAGTCCCATGAGCGGCTGCCCAGTAGATACTCCTGGATCAGGCTCATCGAGAACTCGCAGCCCCCGCCCAGCAGGCAGCCGGCCAGGTACAGCATCAAAGGCCGCCGTATCGACCGCAACGTCAGGAACACCGCCAGCGCGCCCAACCCGTACACGTAATTGAACGGGGTCAGGATCGAGCCGCTGCGGTCCTCGTAGACGCCCTTGGTCACCAGCGTGAGCGCGATCTCCCATACGGTGCCGCACGTCCCGGCGATCGCATAGATATACACCAGATCGAACCAGTCGTACAGCGGCATGCCGTCCATCCGAACCAGCCACCGCCCCGTATCCCTCGCCCGCCGGCCGATGCCCGCCAACGGACGCGACCCCATCACCGTCATCATTCCCTCCTCGCCACCATATCGACGCCCCTCCATGCTCGCATCCCGGCACCGGCCGTTCCATCAACCGCAAGGATGAGCCGGATGGGGCCGCGATCCAGGCCTCAACGGCATGAATGCCACTCAGCCCAAGCATTTGCGCATCGCCTCGGCCGGGGTTATCATCCCGTGCAGCGTTACCCAGAACATCCCCGATCTTCAATCACGAATGGACGTATGATGACCGAATCCACCAATCCCAACAACGGCAAGGCCACCGACACCGCCGACCGTGTCGAGCAGGGCTATCTGACCGGCGAGCGCGCGGCGTTCGCGGCGGACGGCGTGACCTATGTCGATACGATTTTCGCCGAGGGTGAATCCCCGCTCAAGCATGCCAAGAACATCACGCTGATCGACAGCTCCTTCCAGTGGAAGTACCCGCTGTGGTACTGCAAGGACGTGACCGTGCGCGGGTGCACCTGGTTCGAGATGGGCCGCGCCGGCGTGTGGTACACGGATAACATCACCGTGGAGAACTCGACCGTGGTGGCGCCGAAGAACTTCCGCCGCTGCAACGGCGTGACGCTGCGGCATGTGGAGTTCCCGAACGCCGAGGAGACCCTGTGGTCCTGCCGCAACGTGACGTTGGATGACGTGGCCGTGCGCGGCGACTACTTCGCGATGAATTGCGAGAACATGAAGGTGGACGGGCTGCGCCTGGTCGGCGGGTATTCGTTCGACGGCGCGCGGAACGTGGAGATCGCCAATTCGCGCCTGATCACCAAGGACGCGTTCTGGAACTCGGAGAACGTGACCGTGCGCGATTCGTTCATCACCAGCGAGTATCTGGGGTGGAACGCCCGGAACCTCACGCTGATCAACTGCACGATCGAGAGCCTGCAGGGCCTGTGCTACATCGACAATCTGGTGATGCGCGGCTGCCGGCTTAACCATACGAACCTGGCGTTCGAGTATTCGACGGTGGACGCCGAGATCGAGGGGCATATCGACAGCGTGTTCAACCCCGCCGGCGGCAGGATCAAGGCCGGTTCGATCGGCGAGGTGACGCTGGATCCGGCGCGCATCGACCCCGCGGCCACCGTCATCGAGACCACGGAGCGCTGAGCGCCTCCCGCGGTGCGCGACGCCCCCGCCTTGCCGTCGCGCACCGGCATGCGGCATCATGGCAGGGCACCCGTACCAGCCGACAGGAGAACCGATGACCTACGATTTCGATGCGTTGACCGACCGTTCCGGCACCTACTCGCTCAAATGGGAGGAGGCCGGCGACGTGCTGCCGATGTGGGTGGCCGACATGGACTTCACGACCGCACCCCCGATCCGTGAGGCGATGCGCCGCAGGCTCGACCACGGCGTCTTCGGCTACTCGATCGTGCCCGACGAGTGGAGGCAAGCGTATATCGGCTGGTGGCGCGACCGCCATGGCGTGACCTTCGAACGCGAGTCGCTGATCTTCTGCACCGGGGTGATCCCCGCGATCTCCAGCATGGTGCGCAAGCTGACCACGCCGGCCGAGAACGTGGTCATCCAGACGCCGGTATACAACATCTTCTTCAACTCGATCCTCAACAACGGCCGCAATGTGCTTGAGGCGCCGCTGACCTACGACGCGGCGGCCGGACGGTACGCCATCGACTGGGAGGACCTGGAACGCAAGCTGGCCGACCCGCAGACCACGCTGATGATCCTGTGCAACCCCCACAACCCCTCCGGGCAGATCTGGGACCGCGGCACCCTGACACGCCTCGGCGAACTGTGCTGGGAGCATCATGTGACGGTGATCAGCGACGAGATCCACTGCGATCTGACCGATCCGGGGTTCGAGTATGTGCCGTTCTCCTCGGTGAGCGAGCATTGCCGCATGAATTCGGTCACCTGCATCGCGCCGACCAAGACCTTCAATCTGGCCGGGTTGCAGACCGCCGCCGTGATGGTCCCGGACCCCGTGCTCCGACATAAGGTGTGGCGCGGGCTGAACACCGACGAGGTGGCCGAGCCGAACGCGTTCGCGATCACGGCGGCGGTGGCGGCGTTCACCGAGGGCGGCCCCTGGCTCGACGAGCTGCGCGCCTACCTGGCGGGGAACAAGCGCGCGGTACGCGCCGCCGTCGATGAGTACAACGCATCGGTCGATACCGCCCGCCGCGTCACCCTGGTCGAGGGCGACGCCACGTACCTGCTGTGGCTCGACTGCTCGGCGCTGACCGACGACACGGAGCGCCTGTGCGACCACCTGTTCGCCGAGCAGCGGCTCATGCTCTCCCCCGGCGCCCAGTTCGGCGGCAACGGGCGGTATTTCGTCCGCATCAACGCGGCGACGCAGCGCGAACGCGTGGACGAGGGCATGCGGCGGCTGACGGACGGCCTGCGTTCGTTCCGCTGACGGCGCACCGAATCCGTGACGACATCGTCCGGCGCGCCCCGATACAGGGCGCGCCGGACGATTCCACTATTTGGACGAGGGGGCACTACGGTAGTGTCCATGAGAGAAGACACCAATGGGCCATTGGCGGCCAACACCACACGGAAACGTCTGGATGTTCGCAGCCGCGTCCTGATCACGTTCACCTTCTTTTCCATGTTCTTCGGCGCGGCGAACCTGATCTTCCCGCCGTTCCTCGGGGCGCAGGCCGGATCGGCCACGCCGCTGGCCGCCGCCGGGTTCATCATCTCCGCGGTCGGCCTGCCGGTGCTCGGCGTGCTGGCCGTATCCTCAGCCGGCGGATTCGAATACCTGGCCGACCGCGTCTCCCCCAAGTTCGCCATCGTGCTGGCGCTGGCCATCATCCTGACCATCGGCCCCTGCTTCGCCATTCCCCGCACCGCCACCACCTCGTTCGAGATGATGGTGGTCCCCTTCACGACCGGCATCCCCACCTGGATCACGCAGCTCATCTATTCGGCGGTGTTCTTCATCCTCTCGTTCCTCCTCGCGCAACGTCCGGAGATCCTTTCGAAAACCCTGGGACGGTTCATGGGGCCGCTGCTGCTTGTCATGATCGCCGTGCTGTTCGTGGCCTGCCTGGTCATCCCGCACGACGCCTTCCCCGCACCGAGCGGCGACTACGCGCAGCTACAGCTGTCCCGCGGGTTCCTGGACGGCTACCAGACCATGGATCTGCTGGCGGCGCTGTACTTCGGCATCGTCATCTCCGCCAACGTCAGGCAGATGGGCATCACCAGCGTCTCCCAGAACCGCCGCGAAACCGGCTACGCGGGGCTCGGCACCGGCATCCTGCTCGTGGCGATCTACGGCGCGCTCGCCTTCATCGGCATGGTCTCCGGCTCGATCACCCCGGTCGACCCGGCCACCGACACCGGCGCCACCGTGCTGACGAATCTCTCGCACTCCGCGTTCGGGCCGGTGGGCACCGCATTCCTCGGCGTCATCTTCGTCGTCGCCTGCTTCAACGTCTGCACCGGGCTGATCTCCACCTGCGGCACGTTCTTCCACAGCCACTTCCCCACGGTGGCGGGCCGTCCGGTGTCCTACCGCGTCTGGAGCGCCATCTTCGCGGCGTTCAGCTTCCTGGTCTCCAACGCGGGCCTCAACACCATCATCAAGGTGTCGGTGCCGGTGCTGTCCGCGCTGTACCCCATCGCCATCGTGCTGGTGACGCTCTCGCTGGTCCACGGCGTCTTCTCCTCCAGGTTCCCGCGCGTCTACTTCTGGGCCGTGCTGCTGGCCGGCATCGTCAGCATCGTCAACTGCTGCGCCGAACTCATCGCGCTGCTCGGCGTATCGTTCGGCTGGCTCGACGCGCTGGTCGGCGCCATCCCGTTCAACGACCTGCAGATCGGATGGCTGATCCCCGCGCTGATTGGCACGCTCATCGGCGTCGCCGACAGCCTGGCTCGCGACCGGCGACGGGCCTAGCCCGTCGTCCGCCCACGGCGTTCGCAGGCGGACGTGCTACACTGCTGTGTCGGCCGGCATGACCGGTCCGGCCGACAAGCATTATTACCTTCGATTCGCATCTGCAAGGGACGTGATATCCATGCCATGGGCCAAGGTCCACGACATGTTGCGGAAAATCCCCGAAACGCTGACGTTCAGGCGCATCCTGCTCATCATGCTGGGCACCGCCATCGCCACGTTCGGACTGCATAACATCCATCAGCGCGTCGACATCACCGAGGGCGGCGTGCTCGGCATGCTGCTCCTGCTCGACCACTGGTTCGGCATCCCGCCGTCCATCGCCACGCCGGTGTTGGACATCACCTGCTACCTGCTGGCGTGGCGGTTCCTCGGCAGCCGGTTCATCCTGCTGTCGATCGTGTCGACCACATCGATGTCCCTGTTCTTCGGCCTGTGGAATCTGTTCCCCCCGATGCTGCCCGACCTGTCCGGCATGCCGCTGTTGGCGGCGTTGCTGGGTGGCGTGTTCGTCGGCATCGGCGTCGGACTGGTGGTGCGTCAGGGCGGCTCCAGCGGCGGCGACGACGCGCTGGCACTCGTCATCTCGCATCTGACGCATTGGCGTCTGGCACGCGCCTACCTGTTCACCGACCTGACCGTGCTGGGATTGTCGCTGACCTATATCCCGGTGCAGCGCATCGCCTTCTCGCTGGTCACGGTGTTCGTCTCATCGTTCCTCATCGACATCGTCAAGGACGGCGTGCCGGACGCGATGCGGTCGCTGCTGCCAGGTCGCCGCAACGGCAACGACGACAACGGGAACAACGGCAGCGACGACACCCATCAGGCATAATCCGGTGTCAGACAACGTCAATCAACCGTTGGTGACCGAGTCGGGGCTTGCGGATACCGATTCCGCAAGCCCCGACTCATATCACAGGCGGACCATATCGTCGTCGGTCCTTCTCAGCGCACCCTATCGTTCAGGCGCGGGCCGCCTCGGCATCGAGCGCGTAGTACGTCTCGTCGTCCACCGGCTCCAGCCACTCGTTGCTCACGTCGGCGCCCGGAATCATGATCGCCAGATGCGCGAACGAGGCGTGCGGCGTGGCGCCGTGCCAGTGCTTGGTCCCGGCGGGCACGTAGACCACATCGCCCGGCTGCATCGTGACCACCGGTTTGCCCCACTCCTGGTAGTAGCCGACGCCGCCCACGGCGATCAGGATCTGCGGCGAGTTGTGATGGATATGCCAGTTGTTGCGGCACCCCGGTTCGAACGTGACGTTCGACAGCGCGATCTCCTTGTTCAACAATGGCGCCAGATAGCTCTGGCCGATGAAATACCGCGCGTAGGCGTCGTTCGGTTCGCCCATCGGGAACAGGCTGGGATTGTTCATGGTGTTGTCCTTCCTGATCGGCCCCGCCGAACCCGTCGGCACGGGGACGGAGCCCCACGGGTTCATTCTTACCCGTATGACGGTCGGATCACTAATGCTGTAACGACATGGTCGTTTATGCCTGTTACGCATATGGCGGTCGCGCCGAGCACCGACGGAAGGAACGGCCGCCGCGTGCATGGTGCGGCGCGCCGGCTCCGGTTCGTTCCGCGATCACACGTAGTTGCGTTCGATCAGGATGTCGGAGACGGTCAGGTTCGCGTCGTTGACCAGGTTGAACAGGATGACGTTGGCGCAGTCGGCCGGGCTCATGAACGTGTGCTGCTTCTCCTCGGAGACGTAGTCGTGGCTGTCGCGGTAGAACTCGGTGTCGATGCCGCCCGGGCATACGCCCACGATCTTGACGCTGGTGCCCTTGTAGGCGGCCTTGAGGCTTTCGGTGTAGCCGCGCTCGCCCCACTTGGTGGCGCAGTACACGGATTCGTTGGCGTTGCCGCGCGTGGCGGCGGTGCTCATGACGTTGGCGATCTTCAGGTCGCGCTCGCCATCCGCCTTCAGCGTTTCGACGCTGAACAGGATCATCCCCTTCAATCCCTTCAGGCACTTGTCCACGTCGGCGGCCGCGTACGCGGTCGGCACCTTGAACGACGGCTGGCCGGCGTTGTTGATCAGCAGGTCGATGTGCCCGATCGACGCGGCCTCGGCCACCGCCGCCCTGACGAACGCCTCATCCGAGATGTCGCCGGTCAACGCCCGGTAGCGGTCGGGGCCGAACGCCTCGGCGAGCCCCTGCTGTCTGACGGCGTTGAAATCCACGCCGCACACGAACCATCCCCGTTCGATCAGCTGCCGCGTGAGCTCATACCCCAGACCCAACGCGCTGCCCGTCACGATTGCGATCCGCTTGTCCATCATGACCTCCCTGTCTTGCCGGAACCAATCGCCCTTCACTGTATCGAACCGGTACGACTCCGGCATCGCTTCCATGCCGGCCGCGGACATGTGCCCGCCACCGCACCGCCCGCGCCGCCCGCCGACGCACCGCACCGCACCGGCAACACACATCGCATTACCCCATCCGAACCGCCCCTGCCTACACTGGCGACATGACAGCCTTATTACGCGCCGAACACCTGTCCTGCGCCCTGCCGTCATCCGACGGCGAGCGCACGTTGTTCCGCGACCTGTCGCTGCAGGTCGAATCCGGCGAGATCGTCGATCTGACCGGTCCTTCGGGTTCCGGCAAGTCCAGCCTGTTGACCGCGCTGGCGCAGCTCAATCCGCACGCATCCGGCGATCTGACCATGCAGGGGCGGCCCGCATCCGCCTTCACCCCGCAGCAGTGGCGCACCCAGGTCACCTACCTGCCGCAGCAGGCCATCCTGACCGGCGGCACCGTGGCCGAGGCGATCCGTCTGCCGTTCACGCTGGCCGTTCGTGCCGGCGGCTCGAACGGCACGAAGGGTGCGGAGGACGCATATGACGGCGGCCGGAGACGGTTCCCGTCATTGCTCCGAGGTGCCGACCGCCACACAGCCGATCGTTTGGACGACGCGGCGATCAGCCGGATGCTGGATGCGCTGGGCTGCGGCGACATCGAGCTGGACCGGCCGCCGCACGACCTGTCGGGCGGCCAGGCGGCGCGCGTCGCGCTGGCGCGTACGCTGCTGACCCGGCCGAAGCTGCTGCTGGCCGACGAGGTCGACGCCGGATTGGATGACGACAACGCGGCCAAGGTCGCCGCGATCATGACGCGGGCGGCGCGCGAGGGTATGGCGGTCATCCGCATACGGCACCGGCCACCGGACGGAGCGTCCTCACGCACGCTGGTGTTGAGCGACGGTCGGCTGCATGGCAACGACGCAACCCATGATTCAGGCAGCACCGATATACAGGCCGCCGCACATGCCGATGGTTCACGGGCCGGTCGAACGCAAGGTGACGAAACGCACCCTGACGGCGTGTACCCCGATGGTTCACGGGCCGGTACTGCGCGGCCGGAAGAGGAGGCGTGACATGAACGGAGGAACCTACTACCCCATCGACGTCTGGGGACTGCTGGCGGCCATGCTGATGGTGGTGGCGGCCGCCGCGGTGTCGTGGCGGATGCGGCTGGGCATCGGACGGACGCTGCTGTGGTCGGCCTGCCGCGCGTTGCTGCAGCTGTGCGCGATGGGACTGATCATCGGGTTCGTGATCCGTGCCGACAATCCCTGGCTGGTGGCACTGCTGATCGTGGTCATGCTGGGGGCCGGCGTGCAGATCACGCTGTCCCGGGCCAAGGGCGTGCCGCGGGGCATGGCCGGCCCGGTGCTGCTGGCGCTGGTCATTACGATGCTGCTGATGCTGACGCTGGTGGCCGAACTGATCGTGCGTCCGACGCCGTGGTACTCCCCGCAGCTGGTGGTGCCGCTGACCGGCATGCTGCTGGGGAACTCGGTGTCCGCGCTGGCGGTGGGGTTGACGCGATTCTTCGAAAGCATGCGGGAGCGGCGCGACGAGATCCAGATGATGCTGGCGTTGGGCGCCACGACGTGGGAGGCGGCCCGGCCGTCGATCGTCTCCTCGTTGAGACTCGGCCTGTTGCCTACAACGGCCTCCCTGGCGTCGAGCGGCATCGTGACGATCCCCGGCATGATGGCGGGACAGGTCATCGCCGGCGGGGATCCGTTCGACGCGGCGAAGTACCAGTTCGTGATCCTGGCCGCGATCTCGGCGCTGACCCTGCTGGCGGACACGATCATCATGCTGCTGGTGTACCGGCGTTGCTTCACCGACAAGGACCAATACCTCATAGCATGGTAGCCGATGCCTGACGGCGTGCGCCTCGGTCGGCGAGAGAGGTGTCGGCGAAGTCGATCACGGGCCATGCGTCTTCTCCCCATCGCAGGGAGAAGGCGGACATGGCGGATATGAATGTGGGGCGGCTTGTTCAGGCCGCCCCACGGGAGTCGGTCATCCGTGTTCGGATGGACCGTCATCACTTGATGTCCGGATCGTCCTTCTCGATGGTGCCGGTGGCCTTGCCGATGGCCTTGAGGCCGTGGTAGGCGACGAGCACGGCGATGGTGCCGATGGCGATGCCGTTGAACTGCACGCCCTGGATGGCGAACGTGAAGTCGGCGATGCCGATGATCATGACGATGGCGGCGGTCATGACGTTGAGCGACTTGTCGAAGTTGACGTGGTTGTCAACCCAGATGCGCACGCCCATCATGCCGATCATGCCGTACAGCAGCGTGGTCACGCCGCCGAGCACGCCGGCGGGGATCGTGTTGATGATCGCGCCGAACTTCGGGCACAGGCTCAGCAGCAGCGCGAAGCCGGAGGCGAACCAATAGGCGGCGGTGGAGTAGACCTTGGTGGAGGCCATCACGCCGATGTTCTCGCCGTAGGTGGTGGTGCCGGAGCCGCCGCCGAAA
>ERZ1673750.644-NODE-644-length-23801-cov-4.934178_pt1 | contig 23801 bp, 20 predicted proteins | sample MGYA00580203_ERZ1673750 | MGnify/ENA primary metagenome ERZ1673750 (study PRJEB41218, sample SAMN15661763) | gut metagenome | host: Homo sapiens | place: Canada: London | collected 2015-08-20/2019-03-30 | study: EMG produced TPA metagenomics assembly of... | reverse complement strand
TGGCGCAAATCGTTTCACAGGCTTTTTAAATAAGGTTTCAGATAGAGTTGTTTGCTGCGTTTTGCCGAGCGCGTGGGAAACAGCTCTTTCTTTTTTATTACGAAGCGAAGCGAGTAACAAAACAAAGCCCGCCATCACCACATAGATCACAGAGATACGTATCGCTTACGCAAGTAGTTAGCTACCGGCTATTTTTTATTCGTTTTGCAAGTTTTCATGCAAAAAAATGCATTCGTTCTTGACTTCAGCCCTATGACGGAATAAGATAAAGGTATGTTGATTTGGCTGATTGATGCCGGAGGGGGAGCGCCGCCGGTGAATATTTGAGATGGGTTTGCAATTGGGAAAGGGGGGCATTTTTATGACAAAATCTCTGCTGGCGAAAATAGACCGCCTATATCCAACACTTTCCAAGGGGCACAAACGGATTGCGTCTTTTATTCAGGAGCATTATGATAAAGCGGCCTTTATGACTGCGTCACGCTTGGGCGATACTGTGGGCGTGAGTGAATCTACGGTGGTGCGCTTTGCCACGGAGTTGGGGTTTGAGGGATATCCAGAATTGCAGAAGGCATTGCAGGAGATGATCCGCAGCAAGCTGACCAGCGTGCAGCGCATGGAGGTTACCAGCAGCCGTATGGGGGAGGACGATATCCTCGAAAAGGTGCTCACAAGCGATGTGGAAATGATACGCGCAACGTTGGAGCAGACCTCCCGCACGGATTTCCGCCAGGCGGTGGATGCGATCAATGTTGCGCGTAAAATCTATATTCTCGGCGTGCGCAGCTCGGCCGCGCTTGCAAGCTTTATGGCTTTTTACTTCAATTTGGTTTATGATAATGTTGTGCTGGTTGATACGGCGAGCGCAAGCGAGATTTTTGAGCAGATGTTTCGAATTGATGAGCGGGATGTATGCATTGCCATCAGCTTCCCACGCTATTCAAAGCAGACGATCAACGCCCTGCGCTTTATCAGCGACCGGGGCGCAACGATCCTTTCCATTACGGATAGCGCCTATTCCCCGATCGCTTCGTTTGCTAAGCACCTTTTAGTGGCGCGCAGCGATATGGCCTCTTTCGTTGATTCGCTGGTAGCCCCACTGAGCTTGGTCAATGCGCTCATTGTGGCCGCTACGCTCAGCCGTAGGGGAGAGGTATCAGAGAATTTCAATAAACTTGAGGAGATCTGGGAGGAATACCAGGTATACGAGAAAGTGGAGGAATCCCGCGAAGATGAAGAGTGATCTAATCGTCGTAGGCGCCGGCGCGGCCGGCCTAATGGCAGCGGGCGCCGCCGCGCGCAGAGGTAGAAGCGTGCTGCTGCTCGAGCGCAATGCGCGCCCGGCGCGCAAGGTGATGATTACGGGCAAAGGCCGCTGCAACGTGACCAATGCATGCAATTTGCTCAACGACCTGATTGCAAATGTGCCGGTAAACGGCCGCTTTTTATATGGCGCTTTTTCGCGCTTTATGCCATCGGATACAATGGATTTTTTTGAGGAGCAGGGCGTCCCGCTGAAGATTGAGCGGGGTAATCGCGTTTTTCCGGAGTCGGATAGGGCAGTGGATATTGTAGACGCGCTGTGCCGGTATGCCAAGCATCCGAACGTGACGCTTCTACAGGGCCGCGTGGCGGAGCTGCTTGTGGAGGAGGAGCGATTGTGCGGCGTGAAAACGGAGGATGGCAAGCGGTATGACGCCTCTAAGGTATTGCTTGCAACCGGCGGCCTTTCCTACCCCGCGACAGGTTCCACCGGGGACGGCTATGCATTGGCCCGTTCGGCCGGGCATACGATTATAGAGCCGCAGCCCTCCCTTGTGCCGCTGGAGGCACATGAGGGCTGGGTCAGCGAGCTGCAAGGGCTTGCGCTGAAAAATATTGCGATCACGGTGCGGGATGTGGATTCCTTCCGCACGGTGTATACAGATTTTGGTGAGCTGCTCTTTACACATTTTGGGCTTTCCGGCCCGGTGATCCTCAGTGCCAGCGCACATATGAAGGGGATGCGCCGAGGAAAGTATGAGGTGCAGATCGATTTAAAGCCCGCCCTGGAGGAAAAGCAGCTGGATGCGCGCCTACAGCGCGATTTTTTACAAAATGCGAACCGTGTGTTTGCCAATTCGCTCGATGCCCTCCTACCGCGCAAGCTGATTCCGGTAATCGTCCGCCTTTCCGGGATTGCAGCGGGGTTGAAGGTCAACCAAGTGACGAGGGAGATGCGCCAGGGCCTCGTTTCTCTGTTGAAAGGGCTCCGGCTTACCGTAACGGGCTTTCGCCCCATTGAGGAGGCAGTGGTCACTTCAGGCGGTGTCAGCACAAAGGAGATCAACGCCAAAACAATGGAGTCAAAGCTGCTGCCAGGGCTCTATTTTGCAGGCGAACTCATCGATGTGGATGGCTATACGGGCGGCTTCAACCTGCAAATTGCCTTCTCCACCGGGCATCTGGTCGGGCAGTCCGTTTAGAGGGGGCCCAAAGGCCGGTGTGCGGCTCACATGATATCATTTTAGAATGAAGAGCTTCAATCGCCAGGAAAGGAATGTTCATCACAATGGTCAATATTGCAATCGACGGGCCTGCGGGGGCAGGCAAGAGTACAGTGGCGCGCGGCGCGGCCAAGGCGCTTGGCTATATCTATGTGGATACCGGCGCGCTTTACCGCACGGTGGCGCTCTACGTGCTGCAAAATGGGCATAATGTGCACGATTCTGAGCGCGTAAAGGCAGCTCTTGCCGATATCCGCATCGAGCTGAAATTTGTCGGCGGCGTGCAGCGTGTTTATCTCAACGGGCGGGATGTTTCGGAAGAAATCCGCACGCCGGAGGTTTCCATGGGCGCTTCCGCAGTGGCGGCCCTCCCCTGTGTGCGCGAATTCCTGTTTGAGCAGCAGCGGCGCATTGCGCGGGAAAAAAACTGCATTATGGATGGGCGCGATATCGGCACAGTGGTGCTGCCGGATGCGCAGGTGAAAGTGTTTCTAACGGCTTCCGCCGAGGAGCGCGCGCGCCGGCGCTACCGCGAATTGCTGGAGAAGGGGGAGGACGTTTTGTTTGAAGAGGTGCTGCGCGATGTGCAGGAGCGTGATTATAACGATTCCCACCGCGCCGTAGCGCCGCTCAAGCAGGCAGAGGACGCGGTGCTGCTCGATACGACGGGGATCACGCTGGAGGAGTCGGTCAGCCGCTTAATTCAATGCATAAAGGAGAGATCACAGTGAAGCCATTCGATTACAGCAAGGTAAAGGATCATGCCACCTATCACCTTCTCATGCCGTTGAATATCCTGCTGTTTAATAAAACAATGTTCCGCGTTACCTTCGTGGGCAAGGAGAATGTACCCAAGGAGGGCGGATTCATTCTGGCCTCTAACCATATTCATTTCCTAGATCCGCTCGTCATCGCAGGCAGCAAAACGCGCGTGATGTATTTCATGGCGAAGGAGGAGCTTTTCCACAACCCTGCCGCAGCCTATTTTCTGACCCGTTTTAATGCCTTTCCGGTCAAACGCGGCTCTTCTGATAAAGCTTCTGTGGAATATGCCATTCGAGTGGTCAAAGAGGGGAATGTGTTGGGGATTTTTCCAGAGGGCACCCGATCGCCGGATTACCGCCCCGGCGCCCCTAAAGCGGGCGTTGCGCTGATTGCCAAGCAGGCACATGCGGATGTGCTGCCTGTATCCATCTACAGCGAGCATCAGGCGAAATATTGGACGGATTTGACCGTACGCTTCGGCAAGATGATCCCCTATCAAGAGCTGGGCATTACAGAAGAGGGCGGCACGCGCGAGCTGCGCGAAGCCTCCCGCCTGATTATGGATCGGATTACAGAGCTTTGGGAGGAAGGACCGTGCAGGAAATAAGGCTGGCGAAAACGGCGGGCTTTTGCTTTGGCGTGAATCGAGCAGTCAGCATGGTTTACGCCATGCTGGAGGAGGGGAAAACCGTTTATACGCTCGGCCCGATTATCCACAACCCACAGGTGGTGACCGATTTGGAAAAACGCGGCGTTGTGATTGTGGATGAAACCGGCGAGGTGCCGCAGGGGGCTGTGCTCGTGGTGCGCACGCACGGCGTGCCGGCAGCCGTCACTCAGGCCATCAAGGAGCGGGGGCTCGACTGCTGCGACGCGACCTGCCCGTTTGTATCCAAAATCCATCAGATCGTGGCAAAGCGGTCGGAGGGCGGCGATATCGTTTTGATTGCGGGGGATCCCGCACACCCGGAGGTGCAGGGCATCCGCGGCCATTGTCCGGGTAAATCCTATGTATTTAACGGTGTGGGGCAGCTGGAGGATTTGCTACGGACCTATCCTGAATTTTCGAATGCGCCAATTTCAGTAGTTGCTCAAACAACTTTTCACATAAAAGAGTGGGAAAACTGCGTGAAAAAGATAAATTTAGTATGTACAAATGCCACTGTTTTTGATACAATATGTAATGCAACTCAGGAACGGCAGGAGGAAGCGATTGCACTGTCGAAGGCCTGCGGCGCGATGGTCATCATCGGGGGGCGTCAAAGCTCCAATACGGCCAAGCTCCGCGACGTGTGCGCGCGCAACTGCCCGACTTTCCTGATCGAAACGGCAAAGGAATTGGCGGGAATCGATTTTTCTGTTTATTCTTCCATTGGCGTTACTGCGGGGGCTTCCACTCCTGCTGGTATTATAAAGGAGGTACTTGAAACCATGTCCGAATTGTTAAATGAAAACCCTGAGCTTGTCGAGGAGAAAGCGGAATCGGCCGCGCCGGCCGAAGAGGCTGCTGCGCAGCCCGCACAGGAGGAAGCGCCCGCTGAGAAATCCTTCGACGAGATGAGCTTTTCTGAGGCGCTTGAAGCGTCTTTGCAGAGTATGAATACAGATCAGAAGGTGAAGGGTACCGTCGTCGGCATGTCTCCCTCCGAGATCCAGGTTGATATCGGCAGGAAGCACGCGGGCTACATACCGCTTGATGAATTCAGCGCTGATCCCACAGTCAATCCGCTGGAGGCGGTCAAGGTGGGCGACGTGCTTGATCTGATTATCATGAAAACCAACGATGCGGAGGGCACTGTTATGCTCTCCAAAAAACGTTTTGACGCGATCAAGGCGTGGGATGACGTTGTGAAAGCTAGCGAAGACGAATCCATCTTGGAAGGCGTCATCACAGATGTCATCAAGGGCGGCGTGCTCGCCTCCACCAACGGCGTGCGTGTGTTTATCCCGGCTTCCCTAGCCACTGCCTCCCGCGGCGAGCCGCTGGATGGCCTGCTGCACCAGCATGTGCAGTTCCGCATCATTGAGGTCAATAAGCCCCGCCGCCGCGCGGTAGGTTCTATCCGTGCAGTGCTTAAGGAAGCGCGCAAGGCCGCGGAGGATGCCTTCTGGGCGCAGGCAGAGGTAGGCCAGGTTTACACCGGCACGGTTCGCACGATTGTTTCCTACGGCGCGTTTGTCGATATCGGCGGTGTGGACGGAATGGTTCATATCTCCGAGCTTTCCTGGAACCGCATCAAGCACCCCTCGGAGGTTGTTTCGGTGGGCGATCAGATCGAGGTTTATATCAAAGCGTTGGATCCGGAGAAACGCAAGATTTCGCTCGGCTATAAGAAAGTGGAGGACAACCCCTGGGAGATCCTGCGCCGTGATTATCCGGTTGGCAGCGAGGTTACGGCGAAGGTTGTCGGAATGACGGCGTTCGGTGCGTTCGCGCAGATCATTCCAGGCATCGACGGCCTAATCCACATTTCTCAGATTGCTGACCACAGGATCGAAAAACCACAGGATGTGCTTTCTGTAGGCGAAGAAGTGCGCGTGAAGATCACGGATATCGATTTTGATAAGAAGCGCGTTAGCCTTTCGATCCGTGCGCTTTTGGACGATAACCAGGCGGACGACGAGGACTGAGATCGTTCTGCCCCATTTGAGTAGTTTTATCTTGATGAAACAGAGCGCTTCCGGCCTTGCGTCGGAGGCGCTCTTTCTATCTAACTATGGACTTTGGCTGCTTTTTGCCCGCTATATTTTTAGAAGATTTGGGAAAGAGGATTTTTGTGGAGGATACGCAACGCATGCAAAATCATTTTTCGAAAGGCCTGCGCGATGGCGTGCCGATTGGTCTTGGCTACCTATCCGTTTCGGTCACATTCGGCGTAATGGCGGTGGCGGCGGGCCTGCCGGTTTGGGCGGCGGTACTAATCTCGATGACCAACCTCACCTCCGCTGGGCAATTCGCCGGGCTTTCACTGATCACGGGGGGAGCGCCGCTGTTTGAAATGGCGCTGACCCAGTTTGTCGTCAATATTCGATATTCGCTGATGTCGCTGTCGTTGTCCCAGAAGCTCAGCGGCAGCATCCGGACGATCGATCGGGTTTTCCTCTCTTTTTTCAATACGGATGAAATTTTTGCGGTGGCCAGCATGCAGGAGGGCACGCTTGGGCGGCGCTATCTCTGGGGCCTTGCGCTCATCCCCTACCTTGGCTGGTCGGGCGGGACGCTTATCGGCGCGGCTGCGGCTTCACTTTTGCCGGACCGCGTCGCTTCCGCCTTCGGCATTGCGATTTACGGCATGTTTCTGGCCATTATCGTACCGCCCGCGAAGCATAGCCGGGCGGTGCTCGGCGTAGTGGCCCTGTCGGTTGCAATGAGCAGCCTGTTTCAGTGGCTGCCTGCGCTTAAAGGAATTTCTGCCGGCTTCGTCATCATCATCTGCGCGGTGGCAGCTTCCGCATTGGGCGCGTTGCTGCGCCCTGTGGAGCAGGAGGAGCGCTGGCCGGAGGCCGGGGAGGAGTGTGCGCCATGAAAACGGGAATGCTGCTTGCCTATATCGCTGTGATGGCAGGGGTGACGTATCTCATCCGGATGCTGCCCCTGACAGTGTTTCAAAAAAAGATCAAAAACCGCTTTATCCGTTCTTTTCTTTATTACATCCCCTATGCGGTGCTCGGCGCAATGACGTTCCCCGCGATCCTCTATTCGACGGGGAGCGTTTATTCTGCGCTGGCGGGCCTTGCGGTGGCCATGATCCTTGCGTTTTTGGAGAAGAGCCTGCTCACGGTTGCGCTGTGCTCCTGCGCGGCGGTGTTTCTCGCGGAGCTGCTGGTGTAGAGCGCCCTGCGAAAAACCGTAAAATTTGCCGAATACCAATTCCTTTTTCCCTACGGATATGGTATGATAGCTTCAAACAGAGTTTGAAGCATTGGAAAAATGCCTGTCGGCGTAAAACGCCTCCTGCCGCAGAGCGGCAACGCCATTTTTCACAGGGGTTGATCTTGCGCGCATGGTATAATAGCTTCAAACGGGTCGCACAGTTTCAAGCTTTGAAACTTGGAAGCATTCCCCAAATGCCTTCCGCAGGGGTAAGCTTGGCGGGTATTGTTATAATAGTGATAATTGATTGAGGAGGGATTTGGGTGCTGGAGATCAAAGGCAACCAATTCTATTTGGACGGAGAGAAATTCCACATCTATGCCGGTGCGATTCACTATTTCCGCACGGTGCCGGAGTATTGGGAGGATCGCCTGCGCAAGCTGAAGCTCGCCGGGTTTAACACTGTGGAAACCTACGTTTGCTGGAACCTGCACGAGCCAAAGAAGGGCGTTTTTGATTTTTCCGGTATGCTCGATATCGTCCGTTTTCTGCGCATTGCGCAGGAGCTAGGGCTTTATGCGATCGTGCGTCCCGGCCCGTATATCTGCGCGGAGTGGGATTTTGGCGGCCTGCCTGCCTGGCTGCTGGCAGATGAAAATATGCGTGTGCGTTGCTGCTATGAGCCATATCTCAAGCATGTCTCCGATTTTTACCATGAGCTGTTTAGCAGAATTCAGCCGATGCTGCTCTCCAATGGAGGCAACATTCTTGCCGTGCAGGTTGAAAATGAATATGGCAGCTATGGCAACGATAAAAACTATCTCGCCTTTATCGAGCAGCTCATCCGTGAGTGCGGTGTGGACACGCTGCTGTTTACCTCAGATGGCGCGAACGACGCGATGCTCACCGGTGGAACCCTTCCCTATGTTTTTAAGGTTGTCAATTTCGGCTCGAATGTGAAGGGCAATTTCAAGGCGGTTGACCGCCGCCAGCCCGGCGCGCCGCTGATGTGCGGCGAGTTCTGGAACGGCTGGTTTGACCACTGGGGTGAAAGGCACCACCACCGCCGGCCGCGCTCGGTGGTCAACGAGCTGAAAACCATGCTCCAGATGGGCGGGAATTTCAGCTTTTATATGTTCCATGGCGGCACGAATTTCGGCTTTACGGCGGGCGCAAACCATGGCGGGAAATATCAGCCGACGGTGACGAGCTATGATGACGACGCCCTGCTCAACGAATGGGGCGGATACACGAAGAAATACCATGCGGTACGAGAGGTATTGCTTGCTTTTCAGGGAATCCCGGCGGAGCCGCTGCCCGCGCCGCCTGCGCTGCAAAACATTGGTCCGGTCGCGCTGACCCAGCAGTATTCCTTTTTACATAACGCAACGAAGATCGGCAAGCGCCACAGAAGCGTGATGACGCGCAGCATGGAGTATTACGGCCAGAATTTTGGTTTTATCCTTTATCATCACGATCTCAAGGGCCCGTATGAGGCTTCTAAGCTCTTTATCGACGGGCTGGCGGACCGTGCCTATGTTTATGTCAACGGCCAACTGCGCGGCATGGTTTACCGCAATGATAAAAAGAAGTTCGTCTCTATCGAGGCGCTGCCTGATGGCGGCAGCCTGGATATCCTTGTTGAGGCGATGGGCCGCGTCAATTATGGCCCGGAGCTGCACGACCGCAAGGGCGTCAGACAGATCCGCCTGAATAACCAGGTGCTCTTCAACTGGGATGTCTACACCCTGCCGTTGGATAACATCGACGCGCTCGACTACAGCGGGAGCGAGGATTTTCCAGCCTTTTTAAAGGGCCGCTTTACCACCAATTCGCAGGCGGATTGCTTTGTGCACCTGAAGGGCTTTACAAAGGGCTATGTGTTTATTAACGGCTTCAATCTCGGCCGCTACTGGAAGATCGGCCCGCAGAAATCGCTCTATGTGCCGGGCACGATTTTAAAGCAGGAGAATGAGATCATCGTCCTGGAGCTGGAAGGCTGCCGGGCGAATGAGGTGGAGATCACGGATTACCACGATATCGGCTGACGCCCTGTGGCCGTTTTCTGCCCGCAAAGTGAGGGATACGAATGGAGCGAATCCTTTCTTATGGAATCCATATGATACCCTATATGCTCTGTGCGTTTCCCGTGATTTTTTTATACCGCTGGCTGCGGGTGCGCGGCCTGCATAAACGTGGCCGGCACACCACTTGGCGGCATGAGCTGGCGTTCTGTGTTTTCCTGCTCTTTCTTGCGGGCCTTGCCTCGCAGACGGTGGTGCCCAGGCTGGAGTTTGGCGTGGGCGGCCTCGCAATTATGGGAGGGGGGCAGACAGGTTTACGGATCAATCTGATTCCTTTCCGGATTTTTGCCGACAGCCTCGCCTCTGGCACGGGCTATTTTATCATCAATTTCCTTGGCAATATCGGCATGTTTCTGCCGATTGGATTTTTTACGGCGCTGCTGTGGGAGCGGCCCTCTTTCCTCAAATCGGCAGGCGCGGGTTTTCTGGCTTCGCTGACGATTGAACTTTGCCAGCTGCCGCTGGACCGGGGGACGGATATTGACGATTTGTGGCTCAATACGCTGGGCGCGGCGCTGGGGTATCTGGTGTTTTTACTGTGCAGACGGATCGATCAAAGATGTAATACAAACGCCCTCAATGGATTTACCATCCATTGAGGGCGTTATTGTCAGAGGAAGTAACGTAATCCATCCTCGACAGAAACGTGTCCACTATAAAAAAATTGCAAATATGATTGATTTCGTGGTTTCAAATTAGGAAACTGCTTGCCCTTTTTTCTGTAAGAACCCAAGGAGTCGTTATTGATATACCCATCCCCAGTTTCCATAGCAGGTATAAGCAGGGTTATTCCATTTTGATACATAGGCCCTTTTAAAGTCTGTCGCATCAGCCCACTGTGTACCATACAGTCTTCCAGAATCGTAATCCCCTTCCTGAAGGCGCACATAACAGTTGCTTAGCTTTTTGCCCTTTGTGGTTCCGTAGTCTCCTGTTGCAACAAAACCAACTTGGCACCAAGCCTCTACCGAGTTGCTAAAGACACCGGAATTTGTAGAGGCGAAAAGGGGGCCGATTGCCGACGCAGTAGCAAGCAGAGAAGCGAATACCAGAATGCAGGCTACTATGGTCAAAAGGCGTGTTTTTGTTTTTTTCATGCACATTTTCTCCTTTTCTTCTATATTTCAATAATGTGGACAACATTTCCTGCTCAAACACACTGTGGCAAATCAATTCACTCTTCCTGCTTCATTTTACCGTCAACAATTTGAATCACGCGATTGCAGGCGCCTGCCACAGAGGGGTCGTGCGTGACAATTATAACCGTTTTACCCGCCTGGTGAATTTTTTGCAGGATGTTTAACACTTCTCTACCAGTTTTTTGATCCAGTGCGCCAGTCGGCTCATCAGCCAGAATAATCTGCGGATCATTGACAATTGCCCGTGCAATCGCAACCCGTTGCTTTTGCCCTCCGGATAGGCGATAAGCCAATTCGGATTTTTTATCTGCTATTTGAAGTTGATTCAAAACCTGTTCAATGCGTTCCTTTGGCTTTTTGTCAGAGGGCTTGGCATAGGAAAGCGGGATTTCTACATTTTTAGAAACGGTCCAATGATCAATGAGGCCGAAATCCTGCAATACAAACCCAAAGCGTTTATTCCGGAGCTGCGCCAAACGCATATGGCTAAAATTTTGGATGTCCGTTCCGTCCAGAAGATAGCTACCGCTTGTCAGTTGGTCAATGCATCCGATGATATTGAGCAGCGTAGATTTTCCGGAGCCGGAAGGCCCCATCAGGGCGACCAGCTCTCCCTTTTGGATTTGCAGGGAAAGGCCATTCAGGGCAAAAACACGCGAGGAGCCTTTTCCATATATTTTGACTCCGTCGATCAATTCGATCATTGTGTCATTCACTCCGTTTCAAAATTTGGGCAATATCGGTATGCAGGAGTTTTATAGATGGCGGAAGGGTCGTGAGCAGGCAAATCAGAACGCTGAACGAAAGAATAAACAGCGTGACAGAAAGCTCGTGAAACAAGAACCCGGTCAGAAGCGCTGCTATGCACACGACGAGCCAAACTTGCAAGCATAAACGGAATACCAATAAAAACATATTGCACCCACATAGGAGATGGACGGCAAATTCGCGTTGACGTTTCTGTACGAAGATGAACAGGGAGGAAATCATGCAGATTGTGCATAAGGCCAGCACGAGGCTCATGGGCAGCAAAAGCAATTGTATCGTGCGCAGTTCAGACTGGATGATTGCATGGAGCTGCTGTTCCATGCTGATAAATTCATAGGTAAAAAGCGCCATGGAGGCTGACTTCTGCTGGATTTCTATCAGGGAAGCCGGGTTCTTCGTGAGGATGCAGGTGTTGTTGATTGCCATATCTAACGCGCCCAGCTCAGAGGCTTCATTTAAGATCAATGGAAATATAACGGCGTCGTCTAAATATAATATTTCATTTGTTTTTTTAGGGTCCAGATAAAAGGATTGGCTTTCGAGGAACCCTCTGACTTCATATTGATGCTCAATGATATCTCCTTGATGAAACTGCCCGCGATAATTTGCGCCCAATAAAACGGGAGACAGGCTTGCTTCTTTTTCAAAGTCTGCTGGCAGAAAGAGCGTTCCCTCTGTACATTTCAGTGAAAAAATGTTCTGAAAAGCGGAATCTATGTATAAAATCGGATGCGGTTGTTTTTCACCTTTTTTGGTTTGTGTCAATGGCGCAACGATTCCCTCTTCTGCATAAAAGCTGTAGGAAGTAAAGCCCTTAGACGTTTTTAAAAAGTGGTAAAACCGAAATAGATCTTGCCTGACCGTCGGAGACTGGAAAAGAGAGTTGTTTAGATAATCCTCGTTTGTTACATCCTTCATAAAGTAAATTTCATCCAGATTTTGGAAATGAAGCAACTTTTGCCGAAATGAAAAAAGCTGTATGCCGGAAGAGAAGAGAAAACTGACTGCCAAAAGGCCGATGAGTATTTGTAAAAAATAGGAGGCAAAAAAAAGCTTTCGTTCTCGGATATCCTCAATAGCATATTTGATCTGTTGTAGCATCATTGTATTTTCTCCACATGATTAGAGTGTTTGATCGTTTGTCTTACAGTCAGAATACAGAGTAGAACGCCAATCAAAAGCGTGATTCCCAATCCGGCCCCAGTCATTACCATACATTGCTCCCAAGCAGGCGGTTCCAGGAGAAAAAGCCTATATTTTAAACAAAGAGATGCGCATAAAATTCCGGCAGCGGCCCCGATCCATGCAAGCAGTAGGTAGCGGGATGTCAGATAGAACAGGAGTTTTTTGTTGGTGGCCCCGGTCAGCCAGCGAATAAAAATTTCTGTTTTTCTACCTTCCAGCCAATATGCTAACACATAATGCATATTTAGAAGCAGCAAAACGGAAACGCCACCTGCCAGCAAGAAAAGCGCTTTTAAATCAGAGGAAGGCAACACACCTGACAGCGCCTGCCTGGAGGAGACGGACGTGGTTGCGTCGATCGATGCAATATATGCTTTTAATTTTTCAAAGATTGCCGTTGTGTTATCTGCGCCGTCCAAATAAAAAGTTCCTGTAGCCGGCAGATCAGGCGCATTTTTTAACACACTGATAAGAGGAACGTAGTAACGGCTAACCCCAGATTGATAAACTCCGATGATTTCATAGTTCATTCCCTCATGAGAATACCAATTTGTATGGATCGGCTGACTGTCTAGCAGCGTTTTCGAGAGAACGATTTTGTTTGCACCCTTCAGCATATCGTTGTTGGTAAAATCGAGACCGTTCTTAAGCTCATAGAAATCAGATGGATCCTTCAAGGAAAAAAATTCAGTTCCCTGGGAGAGTGGGGCTTCACGCAACAAGGTGATTTCCGTGTTTTCCAGGATGAATTGCAACAAATGGAGATTTGTGAAAGCGCTATGCCCGTTGGCTGGTATCGTCTCAAATTGTATTGTGTGTTTTGACATGGCAGAAGCATATGGGTATTGTTTTGTGAGGATAGGGGTGATTGCCGCGCTCGATAGCATACAACAAAATGAAATGATGCAGAAAAAAAGAAGCAGCATCGCAGAATGGTGCAGTAATTGTCGCATATAAACCCCTCTTATCAGATAAAATAACCTATGCGTTACATACAATCGGATGATTTCATAAATTTATAAAACTATAGAACTTTTGAATATAACTTTATTATATATAAAATCCAATTACCTGTAAATATTCATTTGTTACAATAAATGAAATATATTTTTATGAAGATCACCAGTTTTGGATGCTATACAAAGCAATATTTTAAAAATGATTTTGGCCTCGTTTTCAATTCGTTCATAAATTCCCAATCATATATTCATAATTACCCCGTATCATAGGCTTAGCACTCAAAGGAAATGAGTGCTAAAATTATGGACATATAAATTTTGATACAGGGGTGTCTGTCAGCATGAAAATGAAGCAGTTCAAAGCCGAATCCAAACGCCTTCTCGACCTGATGATCAACTCCATTTACACGCACAAGGAGATCTTTCTCCGCGAGCTGATCTCCAACGCCAGCGATGCGATTGATAAGCTCTATTACCATGCGCTGTCCGACGGTAATACGGGCCTCAACCGCGATGATTTTTCCATCGAGCTTGCCATCGATAAGGAGAACCGCACCTTGACCATTACGGACAATGGCTGCGGCATGACGAAGGAGGAGCTGGAAAACAACCTCGGCGTGATCGCAAAGAGCGGCTCGCTCGCTTTCAAGCAGGAGAACGAGGCCAAAGAGGATATCGATATTATTGGCCAGTTCGGCGTGGGCTTTTATTCCGCCTTCATGGTGGCCGCCAACGTGAAGGTTTACAGCAGGGCCTATGGTGCGGACGAAGCGTATGTATGGGAATCCAACGGCGCGGAGGGGTATACCGTTGAGCCCTGCGAAAAGGCGTCGAACGGCACGCAAATTGTATTGACCATCAAAGAGGATACAGAGGATGAAAAATACAGCGAATTCCTCGAATCCTACCGTGTTCAGGAGCTGGTGCGCAAGTATTCCGACTATATCCGCTACCCGATCCGCATGGAGGTCGAAAAGAGCCGCATGAAGGAGCAGCCGGAAGGGGAGAAAGCGGACGAGGAGAAGGCCCCGGAATATGAGACCTACACGGAGGTGGAAACCCTCAACAGCATGGTGCCGATTTGGCGCAAAAATAAAAATGAGCTGACGGATGAGGATTACAACAGCTTCTACAAAGAGAAATTCTTTGATTACAGCGATCCGCTCAAGGTGATCCATACTTATACGGAGGGCGCGGCCACCTATCACGCTCTGCTTTTCATCCCCGCGAAAGCGCCCTATAATTACTACACGCGCGATTATGAAAAGGGCCTCAAGCTCTATGCCAGCGGCGTGCTCATCATGGATTCCTGCAAGGACCTGCTACCCGATCACTTCAGCTTTGTCAAGGGCCTGGTGGATTCGGAGGATCTCTCCCTGAACATTTCCCGCGAAATGCTCCAGCATGACCGCCAGCTCAAGGTGATCGCCTCCCGGCTGGAGAAGAAGATCAAATCCGAGCTGCTCTCCATGCTCAAAAATGACCGCGAAAAGTATGAGGAGTTCTTCAAGAACTTTGGCCTTCAACTCAAATACGGCGTGTATAACGGCTTCGGCGCGAATAAAGAGCTGCTTCAGGATCTGCTGCTGTTCTATTCGAGCAGCGAGCAGAAGCTCGTTACGCTCGAGGAATACGTTTCCCGCATGAAGGAAGACCAGAAATATATTTACTATGCCGGCGGCGAGAGCCGCGAGCAGATCGAGCGGCTGCCGCAGACTGAGCTTGTCAAGGACAAGGGCTATGAGATTTTGTATCTGACGGACGACGTGGACGAATTCGCTCTCCAAATGATGCATGATTATAGCGAGAAGGAGTTTAAATCCGTTTCCGCCAGCGATCTTGACCTCGATACCGAAGAGGAGAAGAAGGAGTTTGAGAAGCAGACGGAGGAGAATAAGGACCTGCTCACCTTCATGAAGGATGCGCTGGATGGCAAGGTAAAAGCAGTTGTTCTTTCCAAGCGGCTCAAGAGCCATCCTGTGTGTCTCTCTAACGAGGGCATGCTCTCCATCGAGATGGAGAAGGTTTTAAACGCCATGCCAAACGATCAAAAGGTGAAGGCCGAGCGCGTGCTGGAAGTCAACGCTTCCCACCCGATCTTTGAGAAGCTTGCGAAGCTCTATGCAGAGGATCAGGAGAAGCTGAAAACCTACGCACAGCTGCTCTATACGCAAGCGGAGCTGATCGAGGGTATGCCGGTGGAGGACCCGGTGGCGTTCTCGAACGCGGTGTGCGAGCTAATGGTGTAAGGACGAAATTACGTTTCAATCGGTTCATGACTTGATGGACTCGCAGATGATTTTAGAAGAAAAACGCCATGAGCAATTATTTTGTTAGTAATTGCTCATGGCGTTTCCACTTTTTGTTTTTAAGCGCTGATAGAAATACGGCCGATTCTAAAAGTCAAGCTTTCTGATAAATCGGGCACTTTTATATTTTCTTCCATATTTGAATACGGGATTTGCCTTAGGATCATACACGTTTAGTTGCAAGCCTATCAGCGTCATAATATTACTTATTATATTTCCCCAAATAGTTCTGGAGGCGCAATTTGGTTTTGGGCATCTCACAATTATGATTTTTTACTTATAAAATGATCATATTAAGTACTAGGTGGAATATTTACCACTAAAAATTGTTTTTATAAATGTACCATCGAGTTTATATTTTAAGATATTAATAGTTTTTAAATCAGGGTCGATGCTACCGAGATAAATATATTGATCAAATGTAAAGTAGATATGGCTAAGCTTTTGACTTTTATCTAGATAAAATAGAATATCCGAATTTTTTTCTAACTCTATATCTGCGGTATCAAGATTTACGCGCAAAATAGATTGATCGCGAGAATTTATGTAATAGAGGTATTTATCACAAACATAGAAATCTGTAATATTTCCACGTAGCGCTTGTGCATCGTATAGAGAACCCTTGGTTAGAGAGTAGTTCTCTTCTGTTCCTCCAAACAAATAGTATGGGATATCATTATACACAAATGCATATAGACGTGGACCTATTTCGAATTTCTGCGCACTTACTTCAACAGTGTCAGTCTGAAGGTCGTAATTATAATATTGCATATTTTTGTAATCATAGTATGTTATATTGCTCCTTAAAATCCATGGAATATATGTTTGTCTTCCCTCAAAAGGTGTTAACCGTTTGGCTTTTCCATCTTCCGATACATAATAACAAACCAATGTATTGTGTGATTGATTTTCTTCCAATTTTATAATAATACCTTCTGAATACAAGTTGACTGTAATATTATCGGCTTTCTTTTCTTTTGCAAGGTCATCTAAGGATGCAATAAGTGTTTTAGTTTGTCCATCAGTGGTATCCAGGAAGAGAATCCGAGATGGATTAGTTTCTTGCTCTGTAAAAACGATTTTGCTACCCATCTTCATAAATTTTTGATTTCCATAAGAGAATTTATAATTCTGATTTTTTATAATGTGTTCCCATATTGTTTCGCTTTTATCAAACGTGGTTTCTTGCAAAGAATCAAGGTTTAACAATCCCAACTGCTCTGCATTCATATTCATTAATCTTGACAGGTTGGCAAAATCATCATAGCCTTTGCTTTCTATTGCACGATAAAAGAGCGCAAGGCGTGCATCTACCTCTTCTATTTGCTTATCATAGAGATGCTTGCTACCATCTGTATGCGCAGAGGCTTTATTCCCCATTTTATAGCTTTCTCTTTGTAGTAAAAGCATCATAATCATAGATAGCCTTAGCTTTTCGCTGTTATCATCTGTGGACAATGGTTTTTCTAACTGACTTTCAGCCTGGTTTCTAACATATGATATCAGTTCGGATGCTAACATGATGTTATAGCCGCTATTTTCCTTTAGATCAAACCCAAAGGTTTTGAATACAGTTGCTGTAATGTCTATTGCTATTTTGGCTTTATTTATCTTATCCAATGGCTCTAAAACGATGTCTTTCATTTTTTTTACGTAAAGATCTGAGAGTTTAGATGCAAAGCTTTCCATAAAATCTTGACTGTAAAGCAAGCTTAACTCTTGAAAGGCAAGTGATTTATTAAAAACATAATTTTCATCTTTTTGAATTCCGAAATTAGAGGCAATGCGTAAAGCAGAAGCATTGTCTTCATTCATGGTGTAACAATGTAAAAAATGATTGGAAAAATCAATATATACATCAAGTTCTGAAACCGCAGTGCACATCTTGGGTAAATATTCAGCCATTTTATTACTATATGGAACTTTTTGTAGAATTTTTTCTAACTGGCTACTGCTTTTCTTGTATTCTTCTGAAAAGTCGGTCAATGCTTTTGATAAAGTGCTTATTACTTTGGTAAATTCATGATAACCGTTATAAAATTTATCACTTTTGCTGACGGTTTTTGTAATGAAGCCATCTGTATCGCACAGCTTGTAATAAGCTTCGTTATCTGTAATGGCAGATTCAATGATCTCTTTATAATTTTCAAAATCCCCATAGCCGTTTACGACAGCGAGATTGCTGATTTTGCGATCAAATACGGTGGAACCAAAAAATCCGACTACACAGTGATACCAATATGCTGTTTCATCAAAATAAATATCGTCTATTATTTTTTGATAATTTAGCCCATAGTCAAATGAATTGAATCGATACATTGCATCACAAAGGGAATAGCCGCTGTTTGTAATGGTGATAGAGTTATCCTGATTATAATAAAGTTCAGCTTTTAGGCAGGAAGCAATTTTATCCAGTGGTAGGAAGTATTGTCCTCCAACCTGTAGAATAGAACCCAGAGAATAATTTTGTGGATTTTCTTGTAATAGATATACATCCACACTGGAATCATCCGGTTTTAGTACAATTTTTGATGTAGCGTACCGGAAGGTTTGTTTGTTGCGGACGAAGGCACAGTGCTCTTCATCAAAATTATATAAAGTATATTTACAGATCATATCCGCAGACACAAATATCTCATTATTTTTGATGTAAACAGGCTCAGCCGTTGTTTTTTTGGTTCCTTTGTTATCAATTTGACAAACGTTTAAAACCACAAACTTCTCCTCGATCGCTGCGGCTTGCAGGGGGAGGGTGGATACAAATAGCACCAGTGCAAGAAGGAAAGAAGTTACCCTTTGTATGTTATGCATTAGCCGATTCGCCCCCGTTCATAAGTGATTCAATTTGTTCCATAGCGTATTGATAGGCATAACCGCTCATAGCATTTAAAAATCCATTGGAGAATGCAACGTGTAAGCCGCCGTCCTCCATTATGAAAACACTGATCGTCTGCTCGGTTGTTTTGAGGGAAGCAGAATCGATCAGCTCGATAATTTTACGGTTCATTTCTTCCGCAGATGGCGTGGCGTTGAGCCCGTTTTGATAATCGATTAAGCCCTGCAAAATATCCGGAGCGGTAACAGATGCTGTAACAAGATAAGAACTCTCCGTATCTTTTTCCATGTTTATAATTTCATAATGAGCCGTTGCGTAGAGCGAATACAGAAAGCTGCTTTCCTCAAATTGGCTTGATTCCAGCCATTCCGTATCGATCGCTTGAACAATATCGTCCTGATGGATCCGTGAATAATTGCAGCATGAAAATAAAAAGCAGATGAATAAAATAAGAGCTATCGTTTTAGAACTCATTTTTAAGGCTCTGGCAAACACTTTGCTTCCCTCTTTTTGTTGTTTTTTGATGAGCAGGCAGGGCTATTTTGTTTGAACCGGCCCTGCCTGCCTTCCATATGAATGCTTATAATTACCGCAGTATAAACCGTGCGCCCATGCCATTTGATTTTATGTGTCAAACACAATAAAGTACCAACCCATATCATTCACCTTGGCAATTATTGTTTTCGCTATGCCAAAGTAGTCGCCGTCCGTTGTCGTAATATAAAAGTTAAGCCGACGGAGATCGTCTACCTGATATTTTGATTGAAGTGATTGTAGTTTGTCGTTGATGATGTCTATCAATGATAAATCCTCGTATGGTAAATTATCTAGCGTTGTAGCTTTAAGCGCTGGAAGTTGCATATCGGGAGCCCAGTAGCTTTTAAGATGATCCAAATTATCTTTTTTGAATTCCGGAAAAATATATTGTGCTATATCGGCTGTGTTTCCTTTCGAGATCATACGTTGATAAGCCTCTTGAAGTTGTTCAACCGTAAAACCTGTGCGCCTGGGTACGGTATCTATCTCTGTGGTAGAGGGCGCTGGTGCGGTATTGACTTTTGATTTTGTATAGGATTTGACAATCAGTTCGGCCTGTGCTGGTGGCATAAGTTCACAGTACTTAGCTGCTTGCATTTTTTAACGGCTTTTCTATCAACATTTGTCCCAGATAAACATGTGATCTCAGTGGTATGAATTGTGTCACTGACATAGTAGGGGATTTGGCTGTCAACGGGATAACTTTCTATAAAAGATTCAACATGATTTACGATAGAATCAGCCAGAGACGGCTTCTCTTCTTTAGAAGCTACGCCATAATCCAACGCCCCTTTGTTTGTGTAGTGTTCAGATGCATGTAACGCGCCGTCTGCGTATTGATAGGCAATCACATAAGATAAGTCTATCAGATAAATATCAATCATATCTTTTGCTTTACCAAGATCAATCTCATAGAAATTATGAGAGACAAAAAGGTTCCCTCCGTCTTTGGTATTCATAACCGGAAGAATCGGAGCGGAGGTATTTTTTCCGATCAGGTCGATTTCACAATATGCGTTGCCATCGAAGCGCCACACGTTGCCAACAGGATTGATGCTGCCGCTGATTGGATAGTCAATGGTTAAAATTTCTGGATAGGAGTCATTGTCGAAATCAATGAGTTCAAAGGCCATATAGTCTCCATTCAGATAAAATCTCTCTGTATAATTTGGGTAATTTGCAATCAGGTCAACCGCAGTCTCCTGCCAGCTCGTTGATTCTTTTTTTGAACCGCAGGAGGCAGCGAATAGGCCAACGAAAAGCAGCAGAAATACGACGCCGATAAGCCTTGCTTTCATAAGCTGATTCCTTTCTCAGATTTAGCCGGATACCGTGTTTGAACGCCGGACGAAAGCCTGTGCGGAGGGGCAAAGCCTGGAGCCCAACGTGCCGGCATTTTCAGCAGGATTGATGCAGAAGGTGTTTCCGTGCATTTCGTTATCAGTGATTACCTGAATGCCGATAGCCGCTAGGGCATCGATTGCTTTTCGGGCGGGATTTGCCTTGATGGCGTTTACGATAAAATCCTGTCCGCTTTGCAGGACAACTTGAAAAGAGGAACCTGGTTTTACTCCGAATGTATCATATGGGTAACGGATATAGCTGATTTATGATAAATCATAAAATCCGTAGGCTTGTGCTGAACCCTGCACAGCTTTTCCGATTCCGAAGCCGATAAGCCCGCCCAATCCACCGGAGAGCGATCGGCCAAACTGTTCTCTTTGCGAAATGGTATGCACAATCAGATATCGATTGGTGATCCATAGATCAATTTGGGCGGCGTCCTTTTTGGAGGGGCCGTAAATAAAGGACACCTCCATTAAAAACTCTTGCAATTGCCCGCAATAGGGGCAGTGTTGGCCAACCGTTTGATTGCCGCAAAACTTGCAATTCGACATTTTATACGTTCCTCCTATACGCTCCGTTGGCATCGTGTCCGATCCCCTTTGGATTATAGCCATACTGGTTGGGGCCGGGCTGACTATCCTGTACGAGGAAAATGAAGAGAAGAAGGGAGCCAACAATCGGAAGCAGAGTGATCAGCAGGTAGATGCCGCTTTTTCCGGTGTCGTGCAAGCGCCTGACCACAACGGCAAGGCCGGGAATCAGGCCGGCTAGAAAATAGAGGGAACAGAGGAGGCTGAAAGGAAGCATTATGAATTTCATTTCTTCCCCATAATACCCCGAGGAAGTTCGCAAGCCGATCAAGATTCCCATCATGACGGATAGGGAGAAGAACATCAAGATATTCGCAAGCACGACATACCAGTAATCCGCCCGGCGGCTTCTTCCGCTGAAATTCGCGTAGTTCTTCCAAAACTTCACATAAGAAGCGATCAATCCGGTTTTTTCCTGCGCAACGCTCTGCCCACCCGGTGTCCCCATAGGCTGTTGGGGATAAACAGGCTGTTGATATCTTTTATACGGAGCGTTCTGCCCGGAATAGGGAGGGCTGGGCTGCGGCGGTTGTTGATAAGGGGCCTGTGGCTGCTCGGCTGGTTCAAAACGTTCATATTGATAAGATGGGGGAGGCGGAGCAGATGGTTGAGTAGGCGGGGCAGGAGGCTCCTGCGTGATGGAAGCGTATGGCTCCGGCTGTTTTTTCGGGAACCCGGCAAATTCATCCGAGAAATCCGATGTGCTCCCGTGCGGTTGAGTGGGGGCGGAGGCCGCCTGAATGTTTGCGGAAGGCTTGGCCTGTTCCATTTGGGGCTGCGCGGCTGCTTCGTGGGAGGGCCGGATCGCCTGTATGCCGCAATAGGGGCAGAAAGCGCTGGCGGGTTGGATTGAGGCGCCGCAGTTGTGGCAAAATCTTTGCGTTATCTGATTTTCCATTGTTTTCCTTCTTTCGTATGGGTGTTTGAACTTTATGATTCAATCGAGATTGTAATATAAGATATTTTTTGCGTGTTATTATCAATGCTAACTGAAACGCCGTTTTTGGGGGAACCGTCGTGTTCCCATGTGGAGATCACAAAGAGATACCTTGTTATACCATTAGAGGATGTGGTGTCGATGTTGTATTCCTGCCCGTTAATCCGTTTTTGAAAGTCTGCAAGAGGCATGCCGACCGTGATGCCAGTGGGAAATTTTAATAAGGAATCCTCTATTTTTGTGCTATCAAGCTTTGTGATCATTCCATACCGGACTGGAACCTCATACGCTTCATCGTTGATGACATAGAGGCCTTCTAATGTATCACCGTCTTTCTGGAGGGTAACATAGCCATGATAATTTCCCTCAATGGTTTTATCCGAATTGTCTGTTTGGATGGTCCATCCGTTGTTTAACAGCTGTTCTACGGGCACGGGAATCTGATATAATTGGCCGTCCAGTTCTACGATCCCTGATTTGAGTTCGTTTCCCAAAAAGGAAGGGGCTTTATAGCTGGATACAGCTTTGGGGATTTGATTTGTGAGCCCGCTTTCCTGAAAATCGTCCGGTATTTTGTAATTGCAGATTGTTACCGCCGTTAAAACATTTGCTTTGGGGTCAATATTGAATTCCACTGTTTGATATGCATCTAGATTATAGGATAATTTCTTGAGCGAGTCGGAATCATAAACGTCTGTTGCCTTGCCAAAGGCGGCTGTGAGCTCCTGCTCCGTCGCTTTTCCCAATGCGATATTTTTTGCTATACGTACGGGCAGTTCCTTTTGGCCTAGATCGTCCTGCTTGACGGTGATGCCGCCGATATAGCATTCCTGTAATGGCAGTGCGCTTTTTGCAAAATTGACGACTGGAATATTGACCTTTGTGCCATCTGTGTGAACAAACCAGGTCAGATTATCAAAGCCTGATCTTAAATTTTCCTCTGGGTTTTCATATGGATCGAATGCCCACCCGCAGGCCATAAAATCCATGACCTTCAGAGGGAATTGATAGACAGTGCTACCAATTTGAATTTGGAAATCGTATAGATCGTCGCTCAAGGCGAGTCCCGTGTCAACATATGTGGCGCTCGCTTGCCTGACTTCGCTATCGGTGCTTCCGGTTACCTGTGAAGCTTCTTCCGTCTTACGGCTTGCGCATGCTGCAAGGGTGCAAATTAGAACAGTAGAGAGGATTATGGTGATGTATTTTTTCATTTTAGCTCCTTTGATACCTTTTTACTGTTGGCTGGGCATTGCTTTTTGGGCAATTAGGTTGCTTAGATAGCAGTCACCTGATTCTGTCCATGAACTGCCATTCGATAAAAATTTCAGTTCCAGTGTTTGGATACCTGTCACATTGAATTTAATAGCTTGAGGCAAAAATCCGGCGCTTACTTTAGGAGAAGTATAAAGAAGCTTCCCGTCTCCATAGGCCTCAAAGTATCCATCATACGGTTGGTTTTTCTCTTCACTGGAAAGGAAAATGGTTCCTGTCACAACATCATATTTACCCGCCAGGTTATAAGTAACTACCCTATAATAGCCCTCACCGCTACTAGAGTGTAGAATATTTTTATATTCGATATTATTGTTTGATATCTCCACATCGTCGACATACAGGTATCCTTGACCAGAAGTAGTTAACATGTTGTTTTTTTCATACAGTGCAAACGGCAAATACAGCCTATACTCCTCCAATTTTGCCTTATTTTCATCACTCGGCAAAATATTGGACGCAACCTCCATATTCCCGACTGCGCCTTCCGCGTCGCCCTCCAGCAGGCAGGCTTTCGCTTTTTCCGCATATTTCTGTGCGGAAGACTGATTGACCTCTGCTAGCTTTGCTGATAGCTCTTCTGAATTCTTAGTAAAATCGTTCTCAGTGACCGTGTTGAGCAATTCAATAGCTGCGGAATAATCCTCTTTTGCGATGTATTCATCTGCCAACTTAACAACGGCATTCATATAGCCATCGTAGGCTTCCTCCACTTTTTTAACGGCGTCGTCGTAATTTTTATCCGTTTGGGCAACCTGCTCTAACGTTTC
>ERZ1673750.643-NODE-643-length-23849-cov-9.353492_pt1 | contig 23849 bp, 19 predicted proteins | sample MGYA00580203_ERZ1673750 | MGnify/ENA primary metagenome ERZ1673750 (study PRJEB41218, sample SAMN15661763) | gut metagenome | host: Homo sapiens | place: Canada: London | collected 2015-08-20/2019-03-30 | study: EMG produced TPA metagenomics assembly of... | reverse complement strand
CCTTGTTCGCGTTCGGGGCCACCACGAAGGTGTACTGGCCGCGATCGGACAGGGCATAGCTCTTCTCGGAGACGACGGGCTTGAGGATGACGTCGTGGGCGGGCTTGTGAATAGCGACCATGGTGATCAGGCCTCCTTAGCCTTGGACTCGCCCTTCGCCTCGAGGAACGCTTCGAAGCCTTCCTTCGAGAAGACGACGTACTGGGCGGTGACCACATCGTACGTGTTCAGCTGATCGGCGAAGATCGGGTGAACGGTGGGGATGTTACGGACGGAGAGCCACTCGTTCACGTTGTCGCGGGAGAGCACGACGGTGGTGAACTTGTTCTCGGTCAGCGACAGGGCGGCGACCGCGGCCTTGGTGGACGGGGTCTCGCCGATGCCGAAGTCGACGACGGCGACGCGGCCGGCGTTCGCACGATCGGAAAGCACGTAGCGCAGAGCGGCGGTCTTCATCTTCTTGGGGGTGCGCTGGTCATACTTGCGCGGAACCGGACCGTGGACGACGCCACCGTGGTACCACTGCGGGGCGCGGGTCGAGCCCTGACGGGCGCGGCCGGTGCCCTTCTGCTTCCACGGCTTCTTGCCGCCACCGGAGACCGCGCCGCGGTTCTTCACGGCGTGGGTGCCCTGGCGGGCGGCGGCGAGCTGGGCGACGACGACCTGGTGCACAAGCGGCACGTGGGCCATGATCTCCTCGTTGGAGATGCCGAACAGCTCGGCCGGCGCTTCGACGGTGCCGGTGGCCTGGCCCTTGGCGTCAGTGACGTTCAGAGTAACGTTTGCCATGATTTATCAGGCTCCCTTCACTGCCGAACGGACGAGAACGATGCTGCCCTTCGGGCCCGGAATGGCGCCCTTGATAGCCAGCACGCCGTTCTCAACATCCGACGAAACGATGGTGAGGTTCAGCGCGGTGTTGGTCACATGACCCATGCGGCCAGCCATGCGCTTGCCCTTGAGGATGCGGCTCGGGGTGGCGCATGCGCCAACAGAGCCAGGACGACGCTCGTTCTTGTGAGAGCCGTGGGTACGACGATAGGACTTGAAGCCCCAACGCTTGATGGTGCCTGCGAAGCCCTTGCCCTTGGTGGTACCGGTCACGTCGACCAGGGTGCCTTCCGGGAACAGCTCAGCGGTCAGCTCCTGACCCGGCTCGAACTCTTCGGCGTTATCGGTGCGGACCTCAGCGAGGTGACGACGCGGGGTGACGCCAGCCTTGGCGAAGTGGCCGGCGAGCGGCTTGGTCACCTTGGTCGGGTCAACCTGGCCGTAGCCAAGCTGAACAGCCTTGTAGCCGTCGGACTCTTCGGACTTGACAGCGGTCACCACGTTGGTGGACACGTCAACGAGGGTCACAGGAACGAAGAAACCGTTCTCGTCCCAGACCTGAGACATACCGAGCTTCTTGCCCAGCAGTGCGGTGCGATTAGACATAATGGTTCCCTCCTCCCTTACAGCTTGATCTCGATGTTCACGTCTGCGGGCAGATCAATGTGCATGAGGGAGTCCACGGCCTTCGGGGTCGGGTCCACAATGTCGATGAGACGCTTATGAGTGCGCATCTCGAAATGCTCGCGAGAATCCTTGTACTTGTGAGGAGAACGGATAACGACGAACACGTTCTTCTCGGTCGGGAGCGGAACCGGGCCAACCACAGTTGCGCCCGCGTTCGTCACCGTTTCGACGATCTTCTTCGCCGATTGGTCGATGACCTCATGGTCATAGGACTTAAGCCTGATGCGGATTTTCTGTCCCGCCATTGCCGTCCGCCCTTTCTAGCGATTCGTTTACTGTTTACCATCCTGTTCCAGGGCACCGGCAGCCACACCGCGGAAGGCAGAGCCTCCCATGGCGGTCCACATCAGTGCGCAGGCCCACGAGCATCCCACTGGTGAAAGGTGCTCGTCCTGCGCTCGCTTTTTTTGATTCAATTTGCGAGCCCGAAACAGGCAACTTGTTTATTAAACCACCTGGGGTGGCCTTAAGGAGTTCGGGCGTGTCGCCCTCACGCAGTCATATCCCCTCGGCTCCTTGGTGTCGCCTCGGCGTCGCCTACCGGCAGTCCACCGGACTGCCGCCTTCACGGCTCCGCAGGCGTGTCGCCCTCACGCCTATGCGTCAGACGTAGACGAACACGAGCATACAGATGAGCATGCAGACGGGTTGGTGGATGAGGTAGATCCAGATGCTGTACCTACCGACCGTCGACAGCGGCGCCAGTCCATGCCGCGCCACAGACTGCAACGGGCGGATTGCCATCACGAGCCGATTCAGGAAATACCCGCAGATATACAGGAACAGCCACGGCAGAATCGGGAAGTAGTCACTGGAGCGTAATCCCGGGAACGGGAAACCGAACGGGGTCAGCACGCGGCAGTCGTACAGCCAATCGGGCAAATCCAATCGGAACACGCCCGGCACGCCCAGATATCCCAGCTGCACATCCTTGAACATCACGAACAGTGCAAAGGCCGCAACCAGACCGATCGCCGCGGGGATCCGCCGCAACACTGGCTCCATCGGGATCATCAACAGTACAGCGCAGCCGATGCAGTTGAGGACGCCAAACCACACCGCCTCGGCGGGCATGGCCAGCACCGTCACCCCGCTGATCACCAGGCCCCAGACGTTCAGCATGATGCCGCGCTTGAGGTTGCCGCTCCTCCCCCACGACCACACGAATCCGGAGACCAGGATGAATGTCCAGCAGATCGACTGCTGCCAGATGTGCACGGCGGGCCGCGAGTACCAGGAGGGGTCTTGTCCGTAGACCATGAACACGTCGTAGCAGAAGTGGAAGATCATCATGCTGATGATGGCAATCCCGCGGATCGTGTCGATCAGGTCATAACGTCCCTCACGCGTCGGCATTGCGTTCCTCCATCGTCGGCAGTTTCTTCGCACACTCTACCGCAGCCACCGTGACTCTGATCTATTCGGCCTGTTCGCTTATCCCGGAAACGCTGAGATTCCGGGGTTAGCATGATGGATCAGAGTCACGATAGATCAGAGTCCGGGAAAAGTGCGCAGAAAAATAGTCTGGACAGGGGCGGAGCACGCTGATTAACTGGAGAGCATGAACGTGAAGCGAAGCGAACCGTCCCGACCATTGTCCACGAAGGACTGGGTTCCGGATCAGCCCGGAGCATGGGCCTTGGCGCTGCTACCCGCCTTGGCCGGCATGGTGATTGGAGGGTTCGACGCCGGCCGACTGTGGCTGACGGGCGCATGGCTGCTGTGCTACTGCGTGCAGTTCACGGCGGCGAGATGGCTACGGTCACGATTCCAGCGTCGATACCTGCCGCCGGTGCTGACCTACGCCGCGCTGTTAGCGGTTGCGGGCGTGCCGCTGCTGGCGATGCATCCGCTGATTCTGATGTGGGCGCCGCTGTACGTGGTATGCGCCGGTATTTCGTTCCTGGGTGCGTGGCTGCGCAGGGAACGGTCGCTGTGGGCCAACGCGGCGGCGGTGATCGCCACGTCGATGATGGCATACGTGGTATATGCCTTCGACGCCCCCGATCTGTTGGAGCGGACCGGCATGGGGCTCGCGCTCGCCGGCATGTTCGCACTGACGCAGTTCGGATCGGTGCTGTACGTCAAGACGATGATCCGGGAACGCCGCAACAACCGGTATCTGGTGGCGTCATGGATCTGGCATGCGGCGTTGCTGGCGTTGGCCTGCGCGGTTCCGGGCCGCACGGTGCCGATGATGATCATTGCCGCAATCCTTCTGCTCAGAGCGGTTGTGATGCCGTTGTTGGGGCGCAGGATCCGCATCAAGCCGATTGCTGTCGGGATGCTGGAGATGGTGCTCAGTGTGGCAGTATGCGCGTACGCGCCGTTCTGCGCGCCATGGATTTCGATGGCCTTAACGTTCTAGTCCAAACGGTGCAAGCACCACGGGGCTGCACCGGAAGAACCATCAGGGTTGGTGCAAGCAACAAGTACGACGAGTGTGGGGACACTGCGCACATATACATGGCCCCGGACGGATAACTGGTATCCGTCCGGGGCCCACATATCAGCCGATCAATGATCGGCGGTTACGCTCAGGCGCGCTCCGAAGCCTCCTCGGTCGCGGCCTCGCCCTGGCGCTCGACGCGCAGGCGATGGCCCTCGGCCTGGGAGACGCCGTAGTAGGCGGCGATGGCGATGTCCTTCATATCCTCGATCATCGGGATGCGCGGGTTCGCGGGGGCGCACTGGTCCTCGTAGGCGCGCATGCCGATCTCGTCGATGATGGACCAGTAGTAGTCCTCATCAACGCCGCAGTCCTGGAAGGACTTGTTCATCTGCAGCTTGTTGTCGCGGTAGTCCTCCACGGCGCGGGCCAGGTTCTCGACGCCCTCGGCCGGGGTGGTGCCCGGGTTGATGCCGAGGTTCTTGGCGATCTCCTGGTAGCGCTCCGGCGCGATGTACTTGTTGTACTTCGGCCAGCTGGTGGGCTCCAGCGGGATCTGGCCGTTGTAGCGGATCACGTACGGCAGCAGGATGGAGTTAGTGCGGCCGTGGGCCACGTGGCACAGCGCACCGATGGTGTGGGCCATCGCGTGGCACATGCCGAGGAACGCGGAGCCGAAGGCCATGCCGGCCATGGTGGCGGCGTTGTGCATCTTCTCCTGGGCCTTGATCTTCTCCTCACCGGGCTCGGCGTTGACCGAGGTGGCCAGGTTGTCCCAGATTAGCTTGGCCGCGTGCAGCGCCATGCCGTCGGTGAAGTCGTTGGCGTACACGGAGGCGTAGGCCTCGAAGGAGTGGGTCAGAGCGTCGAAGCCGGCGTCGCAGGCCAGCTTGCGCGGCTGGGTGCGGGCCAGGACCGGATCCACGATGGCGACCGACGGGGTCAGCGCGTAATCGGTGATCGGGTACTTGTAGCCGGTCTTGTGATCGGTGATCACGGCGAACGGCGTGACTTCGGAGCCGGTGCCGGACGAGGTCGGGATGCACACGAGCTTAGCCTTCTTGCCCAGCGGCGGGATCTTGAAGGCGCGCTTGCGGATATCGAAGAACTTCTCACGGACGTCGGAGAAGGAGATTTCCGGGTGCTCGTACAGCAGCCACATGATCTTGGCCGCATCCATCGGGGAACCGCCGCCGACCGCGATGATGGTGTCGGGCTCGAACTCCTCGCGCATCATCTCGGCGCCCTTCTCGACGGTCTCGACCGAAGGCTCCGGCTCGACGTAGTCGATGATGCGGAAGGTGACGCGGTTGGAACGGGCGCGCAGCTGGTCGATGACCTTGTCCACGATGCCCAGCTGCTCCATGACCTTGTCGCAGACGATGACGGCCTTCTCGATGCCGTACATGTCACGCAGGTACTTGATCGCGTTCGGCTCGAAGTAGGTCTTGGCCGGGATCTTGAACCACTGCATGTTGTTGTTCCTCCGAGCGATGCGCTTGATGTTGATGAGGTTCACGGCCTGGACGTTTCCGGAGACGGAGTTGCCGCCGTAGGAGCCGCAGCCCAGGGTCAGCGACGGGGCGATGGCGTTGTAGATGTCGCCGACGCCGCCGAGCGAGCTCGGGGAGTTCCAGATCACGCGGCAGGCATGCATGCGCACGCCGTACTCACGCACGAGATCCTGGTTGTTGGTGTGGATGACGGCGGTGTGGCCGGCGCCGTGCACGAGCATCTGCTCGCACATCTTGAAGCCGGTTTCCTTGTCCGGGGACTTGAGCACGGCCTGGACCGGGCACAGCTTCTCCATGGTCAGCGGCTCGTTCTCGCCGACTTCCTTGCACTCGGCGCAGATGATGGTGGTGTCCTCGGGGATCGAGAATCCGGCGGCGTTCGCGATGAAGTGCGGGGACTTGCCCGGGACCACGTTGTTGAGCTTCGGGGTCTGGCCCGAGTAGGCGGTGCAGCCGAACATGTACTGCTCGAGCTTGGCCTTCTCCTCGTCGGTGACGAAGTATGCCTTGCGGCGCTTGAGCTCCTGGACCAGCGGGTCGTACACGTCCTTGTCGGCGATGATGGCCTGCTCGGTGGCGCAGATCATGCCGTAGTCGAAGTGCTTGGAGAGCACCAGGTCGTTGGCGGCGCGGACGATGTCCACGTCCTTGTCCACATAGGCCGGGGCGTTGCCGGCGCCCACGCCGAGGGCGGGCTTGCCGGAGGAGTACGCGGCGGTGACCATGCCCGGGCCGCCGGTGGCCAGGATCGTGGCGATACCGGGGTGCTTCATCAGCGCGCCGGTGGCCTCGATGGACGGGTGCTCGATCCACTGGATGCAGTTCTTCGGGGCGCCGGCCTCGATGGCGGCGTCACGCACGATGCGGGCGGCTTCGGCGGAGCACTTCTGGGCGAACGGGTGGAAGCCGAAGACGATCGGGCAGCGGGTCTTCAGCGCGATCAGCGACTTGAAGATCGCGGTGGAGGTCGGGTTGGTGACCGGGGTCACGCCGGCGACGACGCCGACCGGCTCGGCGACCTCGTCGATGCCCATGACGTCGTCCTCGCGGATGATGCCGACGGTGCGCTGACCGGCCAGGTAGTTGGTCACATGCTCGCAGGCGAAGATGTTCTTGGTGGCCTTGTCCTCCACCAGACCGCGGCCGGTCTCCTCGACGGCCATCTTGGCCAGCACCAGGTGCTTGTTCAGCGCCGCGATGGACGCCTTGGCGACGATGTGGTCGATCTGCTTCTGGTCGAGCTTCTCGAACTCCTCAAGGGCCTTGAGACCCTTCTTGACCAGGGCGTCGACCTCGGCCTCGGCCGCCGCGAGCTTCTCCTCGGGGGTCGGCTTGGCCGGTGCCGCATTCTTCTTTGCTTCTGCCACTTCGGTCCTCCTCGATCTTGATAGATGCAAAGGTGTCTCTCTCCCGCCCCGAACGTCAAGGCGGAACCGTCACGAAAATTCTGTGACCTGCATCACAATCTAGCCGATAAACCCTACTTTTTGCCGGGTGGTTCGAATTGAGCGTGTCATGATTGAAGACTGACCAGAAACGTTCGATTACGGTAGCTTTTTGTTCGCTTCTCCATTGAAACGCCCATCGAATGTTCTGTGTTGTTGTCTTTCGCTTCATGTTATCGCTACCAGTTCACCGGAGCTCACACAGCCGAACAGACGGCACCCGCCGGACGCGGCCGGACCGCGCCCCTTCCCGGAACAGTCGGTGCACCCAAAACGCCAGTTCATCCCCCGGCGCCGGGGCAACCGGCCGCACTCCGTACAATGGTCGTATGAAGAACCCGACACTGCACCGCTATGCCACGCGTCCGGGATTCTACTTCACCGACGATGGTGGAGCCGACGTTGTGGTCCGATCCGAGAACGCCGATCAGGTATGGATGAGCGTCATCGAACCGCTGGGACGCCCCACGGCGTTCTTCAACGAGGCGATCCGCCTGGTGGACGATCCGAGCACGCCGTTCGTGGCGCAGATCCGCAACTACCCCGTGTCCACGCGCATCATCGAATCCCTGAATCTGCGCGAGACGCTGTTCCGCATGAGCGGCCCGAACTACGGCCTGTGGTATGTGCACCTGCCCAAAGCCTGGGACGGCATGCGCTACGGCTTCCGTGTGGACGGCACCTGGGATCCCAAGCACGGCGTGCGGTTCAACCCGTACAAGTTCCTCATCGACCCGCACGGCAAGGGCATCGACGGGCGCATGGAGCTGGATCCGGCGGCGTTCTCCTACCAGTGCGACATCGTGGACGGCAAGGTCAAGGGATCGGCGTGGGGCGCGATGAGCACCATCGATTCGCTGGGCAAGGTGCCGATGTCGGTGGCGATCGACGACCGCGATGAGTCCAAGCACGAGGGCGAGCCCGGCCACCCGCACGTCCCGTGGAGCAAAACCGTGATCTACGAGCTGCACGTCAAGGGGTTCACCGCCGACGCCCCGTGGCTGCCGGCGGAGCTGCGCGGCACCTACGCCGGTCTGGCGCACCCCACCACGCTCTCCTATCTCCAACGGCTGGGCGTGACCTCCATCGAGCTGCTGCCGATCCAGGCCAAGCAGGACGAGCTGTTCCTGCAGGAGCGCGGCGGCACCAACTACTGGGGATACTCCACGCTGAGCTATTTCGCGCCGGAGCCCTCCTACGCCACCCGCAACGCGCAACGCAAGGGTGCGGCAGCCGTGCGCAAGGAGGTCATCGACATGGTGCGCGCCCTGCACGAGGCGGGCTTCGAGGTCATCATGGACGTGGTGTACAACCACACCTGCGAGGGCGGTGTGGAGGGACCGACCGTCTGCTGGCGCGGCTTGGACACGCTCACCTACTACCGACAGCAGAAGGGCAATCCCGGCCGGCTGGAGGACACGACCGGCTGCGGCAACACGCTGGACTTCACGAACACGCCGGTGGTAGTGTTCGCCATCGACTCGCTGCGGTACTGGGCCAAGCGTATCGGCATCGACGGCTTCCGATTCGACCTAGCCGCCTCGCTGGCACGTCTGGACGGCGAATTCACCAAACACCACCCGTTCCTGTACGTGCTGCGCAGCGACCTGCTGCTCGGCAACCTCAAGATCATCATGGAGCCGTGGGATCTGGGCAATCAGGGCTGGCGCACCGGCCAGTTCGGACTTCCGTTCGGCGAGTGGAACGATCGCTTCCGCGATACGACGCGCACGTTCTGGCTCTCCGACGTGGCCGCCGGCACCAAGTCCGGCAGCATCGGCATGCAGGAGATCGCCACGCGACTATGCGGCTCGGCCGACCTGTTCGCCACCGACCCCGGCCGCGGCGCGACAGCATCGATCAACTTCGTGGCCTGCCACGACGGGTTCACGCTCACCGATCTGACCCGGTACGCCGTCAAGCACAACGAGGCCAACGGGGAGAACAACATCGACGGCTCGAACACGAACCATTCGGCGAACTTCGGCGTGGAGGGCCCGAGCGTGGACGCCAGGGTGGAGGCCAAGCGCGAGCGGGCGGCCATGAACATGTTCGGCATGCTGCTGCTCTCGCTCGGCACGCCGATGCTGCTGGCCGGCGACGAGTTCCGCAACACGCAGGAGGGCAACAACAACGCCTACTGCCAGGACAACGCCATCACCTGGCTGAACTGGGATTGGATGCGCAAGAACAGCGATTCCCCCGAACGCCGGCGCATCGATGCGGTGTCGGAGCTCATCGCCATCCGCAAATCGCTGGAGCTGTTCCACCACGAGGACTTCTTCACACGGCTGACCCAGCTCGGACTGCTCAAACCGTCCAGCCGAGTGCAGTGGTTCCTGCCGGACGGCACCACGCCGATGGAGGGCGACTGGTTCGACACCTCGATCCGCAGCTTCACGATGCGGCTGACGTCCAACGAGGAAGTGGATGTGCTGATCGTGATCAACGGTATCGATAAGGCGATGGATTTCCACCTGCCCGCGGACAGCATGTGGAAGTGCCTGTGGAGTTCGGCGGTGACCAGCGGCGACGAGCCGAAGCGCAAGACGGTTCGCGCGCGCAAGACTGCGGGCGCCGCGGCCGCAACTGTACCGCCCACGCCCGAAGACAACGTGTGGCGCGTGCCCGCGCTAAGCATCAGCCTGATCCAACAGATCGACTGGTAACGCACCGACTTGTATCACAGTCCGTGAATACGAAGCAGGGGTCCAACCCGTGAGGATTGGACCCCTGCTTCGTATAGCCGGTAAGGCTTAGCGCTTCGAGAACTGCGGAGCGCGACGAGCCTTGTGCAGACCAGCCTTCTTGCGCTCCACGACGCGGGCGTCGCGGGTCAGGAAGCCGGCCTTCTTCAGGGCGGCGCGATTCGCATCACGATCGATGGCGTTGAGCGCACGGGCCACGCCGAGGCGGATGGCGCCGGCCTGGCCGGTGGTGCCGCCACCGTCGACGAGGACGATGCAGTCGAACTTGCCTTCGAGCTTCAGCAGCACGATCGGGGAGTTGACCTCACGCTGCAGCAGCTTGGAGGGGAAGTACTCCTCCAGGGTGCGGCCGTTGATGGTCCACTTGCCGGTGCCGGGGACGAGACGCACGCGAGCGACGGCCTCCTTGCGACGACCCGTGCCGTAGCCCGGGGCGATGGTGGAGGTGCCGGTGCCAGCGCCGGAGTTGGTCTCGGTGGTGTAGGAGGTGAGCTCTTCGGTCTCAAGAACCGCGGAGTTATTGTTCTCAGCCATGATGTTCTATCTCCCTTCGGTTCACTTGCCCTGCTGCGAGACCTGGGTGATCTCGAAGGTCTGCGGCTTCTGCGGCGTGTGAGGATGCTCCTCGCCGGCGAAGATGTGCAAACGATCCAGCTGCACCTTGGAAAGACGGTTCTTCGGCATCATGCCCTTCACCGCGGCCATGATGATGCGCTCGGGCTTATTCTGCATCAGCTCGGCGTAGCTGTCACGACGCAGACCGCCGGGACGACCGGAGTGAGAATAGAGTTCCTTGCCCATCTTGTTGCCGGTCAGCGCGATCTTGGAAGCGTTGATGACGATCACATGGTTGCCGGAATCGGCATGCGGAGCGAACGTCGGCTTGTTCTTGCCGCGCAGGAGGGTCGCCACATGGGTGGCGAGACGGCCGAGCACCACGTCGGTGGCGTCCACGATGTACCAGTCATGAGTCAGATCAGCTGGCTTCGGTGTGAAAGTTTTCACGATGTACCTTTTCTATATTGTGTTCCGGGCCTCAACCAGTCGCGTGAAGCAGTCGCGCCTGCCGTCGGCCTCATTATCCGTGGGCTCCCTGAAAGTCCTCGATGGCGAGTGGGAAAGCGCTTTGAAGGACCCCGTAGGGAAACACAACAATCGACTAGTATATCAGCGCCCTTGACTTTGCGGAACCGCCGTGTTGCCGACCGGTTCCGATCCGTAAACGACGCAAGCCCCTCCTTGCGGAGGGGCTTGACGCGTACGGTTCGAGACCGCCGGGCTCAGGACTGCATGATGGCGGTCAGGGACTGCAGTCGGGCGTTGTCGAACAGCGTCTCCAGCGGGACCACGTTCCCCTGTGCATCGGCCAGCGGCACACGCCAGTTCGGATACTCGTTGTTGGTGCCCGGCTGGTTCTGCGCGCGATGCTCGCCGACCGCGTCGGTCAGCGAGGCGGCCAGCAGCTTGGACGGCGCGGCCTTGAGCGCACGGTACAGCGATTCCACGATCTGCTGTTCGTTGGCATGCTCATCCTCCAGCAGCTTCGGGTCCAGGTAGCCGTTATCCACCAGCATCATCAGCATGGCGTTGTGCTCCTTGACGGCGCTCGCCTGGAACTCCTGCTCGGAGCAGGTCAGCAGGTTAAGCCGTTCGCGGATGCGCACATGCTCGTAATCCAGATATCCGGCGCACGGCGGCAGGTCATGGGTATTCACCGACGCCAGCGCGTACGGGCGCCAGGTCCTGGGCTCATGGAACACGCCGTCGGTCTGCTCGAACCATTCGACGGCGCAGCCCAACAGCCCGTGTTCGGCCAGCGAATCGGCCACGTACTCCGGCACCACGCCAAGGTCCTCGCCGACCACCACGCCGCCGACACGGGATGCCTCGATGGCCAGGATGCCCAGCATGATGTTCGAATCGTAGTAGACGTAGGCGCCCTCCGTGGCGGACTTGCCCTCCGGGATCCACCACAGGCGGAACAGGCCGAGGATGTGGTCGATCCGCACGGCGCCGGACTGGGCGAACATACCATGCACGATATCGCGATAGGTGCGGTAGCCGTTGTTCTCCAAGTCGATCGGGCTCAGCGGCGGCTGGCTCCAGTTCTGCCCCTGCTGGTTGAAGAAGTCCGGCGGCGCGCCGACGGTCGCCCCCTTGGCGAAACGCTCCGGATTCCACCAGACATCGCAGCCGAGCGGATGGACGCCCACGGCCATATCGGCCATGACGCCGATCTGCATGCCGGTCTGTTTGGCTGCTTCCTGGGCGCTGCGGAACTGCTGGGTGGCGACCCACTCCATCCAACGGTAGAAATCGAGCGTATCCGGGAACTGGTTGCGCAAGTCCGCGATCTGCGGGGAGTCCTTGGTCAGCGAACGCTCCCAGTTGTTCAGGTCCTCGCTCGGCGCGCCCCACTTGTCATAGCACAGGCACCATGTGGCGTAGGCATCCAGCTCCTCGCCGCAGGACTGCTTGAACGCCTCGAACTCGGCCTGCCGGGCCTCGTTGCGTCCGACCTTGAACAGGATCCACAGGGCATGCATCTTGGCGCGCCACATCGTGTCCCGGTCGATGATCTGCGGGTCGCCGTTCAACGCGGCCACGCCGTCGTGCAGATCGTTGATCTGGGCCTTGACCGATTCGTCCGCGGTGCGGTACTCCTCGATGGACTCGGGCCGGATGTAGGTGAAGTTCACGAACCTGCGGGACACCGGCAGATACGGCGACGGGGTCAGCGGGGAGACCGGTTCGGCCGCGTGCATCGGGTTGATCAGCACGAAATCGGCACCGGTGCGCCGCTTGGCGTCCACCAGCAGCGTCTTCAGATCCTCGAAGTCGCCCACGCCCCACGAGCCCGCGGAACGAATCGAATACAGCTGGGCCATCCAGCCCCACAGCTGGCCGCTTTTCAGCGATTCGGGCAGCTCCACGCGGCTGGGGGCGCTGATCAGCGTGGCATCCTGGGTGCGGCCATCCACCGACACATGCAGCGTGTGGTAGCCGACCGGCACATCGTCGGGGATCTCCACCAGCGCGGAGGCGATGAACCTACCGTCGATGATATGCGCCTGCTGGCTGCCGTCGCACACCACGGCCAACGTGCCTTCGTACGGTTCGCCGTTCTCCAGCGTGATGCCGGCCGTCGGCACGGACATGATGCTCGTATTGACCCGGATGTGGTCAGTCGTGCCGGCGGTGTGCAGCACCGTGGGCGCCACCAGGCGGCCGTACCGCTCATACACAATGGCGTTGATGGACCGCTCGATGGCCTCATCACTGGAAGCGTCCACCCCCAATGCCGCCAGCACGTCAATCAGCACATCGTCTTCGATCTCGTGATAATCGTTGCTCTGACCGACATAGCTTGTTCCGATTCCCAGCATCTTTGCCAGTCGAATCAGCGGTCGGGACAGACGTTCCTCTTGTTCTCTCTGGTCAGTCATAGTCCCAGTGTAAAACGCCATAAACCGCGCCACGCGGCGGACATGCCGAGAATGCCAAGTTTTCAGCCTTGCGACAGCCGGCGCGAGGCCGCCTTGCGCACCTCCTCGGACACATCCTGCGCCAATGCCGCGACCACCTCGTCCGGCGTATTGGGGTTCAGCGCCACCGCGCGGCGGATCATCGACGTGAGCACCGCGGGGCCTCCCGGCTCCCTGTCCACGCCGAATCCCGCCAGAAACGCCAAGGTCTCGGGACTGGTCCGCGGATCCTGCGCCCCCTCAAGCCGCATCTTCCACGATGTACGCGCGTTGCGCAGCGCGACCTCCCGGACCTCCGCGGACTCGTCCTTGGTCAGCCGACCGACCAGCCAGTTCTTGTCCTGTTCATTCGCGGCCACGGCCTTGCGCACCTCGACCGACTCATCCTGGGCCAGCTTCACGAGGATATTCGGGAACGGCATGGTCTGGGCCAAGGCGATGCGGTCCTCCAACGGCGTATGCGGATTGCCCGCCACGGCCTCCAGCAACGCCGTCGCACGCGAGTAGCCGGCCTGATCGGATTTATCCGGCAACGGACGACGGGCGAACTCGCTCAATTCCGCCGCATCGGTGGAATGCCGCAACCGTTCGTACACGGTCGTCAACGCCTCGAATTTCGGCTGCTGGGTCTGTGGTGCCTCTGTCATGCCCTCCAGCTTAGCCGGGACTTCGAACGACGGTACATATCTACCGGATATCTACTCCGCCAGCGGCACGGCGCGGTTGACCGCGTCCATCGTCTCCGGCACCACCGCCGCGTTGAACGTCTCCCGCAGCCGAGTCTCGAACGTCTCCGCCTGTTCCATCGGCACCGACACCTCCACCGTCACCCGATCAGTAAACTCCTGTCCGGTCTGTTCGCCGTCGACCGCCGACACGATCCGCTGGAACGACCCGATCTGCGCGTACTCCAACCGCACCCGGTACATCCGGCACGGCACGATGCGCGCCCGTCTCGCCGCCTTGACCGCCAGCGACGCACCGGTCGAATACGCGCGGATCAGACCACCGGAACCCAGCAGGATCCCCCCGAAATACCGGGTGACCGCCACCGCGCAGTCGGTCAGGCCGTTCGCGCGCAGCACGTCGAGAATCGGCTTGCCCGCCGTGCCGGAGGGCTCGCCGTCGTCGCTCATCCGCTCGGACAGGCGGCCGTCCGCCCCGCCGCAGATCGCCGCATACGCCACATGGCGCGACTTGGGGTGCCGTTCGCGAATCGTCTCCACGAACGCGAGCGCCTCATCCAGCGAATCCACATGGCAGGCATCGCCGATGAACTCCGATTTCTTCTCCACCATCGCATCGTGTGCGGGGTCGTCCGGGGTGTTGAGCAGAGTGAACATCTCGGTCATAGCTCGTCGGTGATCCTCCATTCGCGCACCACGGTCTGGTCCGCGCCCATGGAATACACCACGTCCCAGATCCGTTGTCGCACCTGCGCGTCGTACTCCTCCGACCAGCAGGCGCCGTCGGGATGGTCGTCGGACAGCGGGCACCACTGGTACACGCCCTGCCGCTTGTTGGCGGTCGGCAGCCAGTCGATGCGGCTGACGCGCCATGTGCCCGGCTGGCCCTTCTTGCCGGCGAACTGCACGCGCGCGGTGACGCCCTGGTTGTTGACGATGTTCTCCGGCGGCGCGTCCACCGTCAGCGCGTTGCCCAGCCCGTAGATGATCCAGGTGTCGTTGTACTGTTCGATCGGCTGGGCGCAGTGGCAGCCCGCGCCGTAGATCACGTCGAACGCGCCGGTGTCGGCGAGCGCGTGGGCCTCGGCCACCTGCCAGGTGTCCGCGTCGGTCAGGTACTCCTGCACCGAGTGCATGGCCATGGCCACCACGTCGGCGCCCTGTTCGCGTGCTTTGTTCGCCTTGTCCACGGCCTTCTGGATGTCCGCGTCATGGTTCGGGTCGCCGAAGTCGCGCAGACGGTCGACGCGCCAGTCGTAGTCGGCGGTGAAGCCGTTGAGGGACACGGTGCCGGCGACCAGGCCGAGCGTGCCGCCGCCGGTGGGCGATTCGATGAGCAGCGGTTCGTAGGATTCGGCCTCCGTGTTGTAGGAGCCGGTGTGGGCGATGCCCAGGCTGTCCAGCGTGGAGGTGAGCCGCTGGATGCCCTCGGCGCCCTGATCCCAGGAGTGGTTGGTGGCGTGTGTGCAGGCCGTGTAGCCGACGCGGGCCGCGGAATCGGCGACCTCGGGCGGGATGTTGAAGACCGGGTAGCCGGTGTAGGGGCCGCCGCGTTGGGCGATGGGGGTTTCGAACTCGCATACGGCGATGTCCGATTTCTCGATGTACCGGCGCATCGGCTCGAACAGCGGGTCGAAGTTGAAGGCGGTGCCGTCGGTGGCGGTGGTGTCCGGGCCTTCGAAGTTCACCCACAGTTCGGGGTGGAAGAGCAGGTCGCCGTTGACCAGCATGGCGATGCAGTCGTCGTCCGGGCAGTCGGGGGAATTGCCGGGGTGCTTGACCACCGGGGTTGGCACGGCCGACTCGCGTTCCAGCGCCACCGTGGCCGGCCCCTGGTCTGCCGGTTCGGCGCCGTGGGGTTGGGCGAACACGAACCATGCGGCGATGCAGGCCAGGCAGGCCACCAACAGAGCCAACGGCGCGATCCATCGTGCGGCGGTGTGCGGATCCCTGCGCACATGCCGGCCATATCGTTCCTGCGTCATTTTTCCCTCCCGATGCCGCTCGTGAGACGAGCCAGCCAAACGGCCCGTATCCCCAGCTTACCCGTGCATGCCGGTCACCGCACGCCGTTGGCGAGCGCGACGGCGACGAGCGCGGCGGCGACGAGCGCGGCGGCGAAACCCCGCCGGACACCGCACGCCGGCCTCCGGCATACGGTCAAACACCGTGACGGGTGGCACGCCAATCCCGACGACACTACAATGTGTCACGGAGACGGATGGACAATGGCGTACCTCCGGCTCCGCTTACGCGACTGCCCTGCAGACAGCGCCGCACATCCGCGTCCACACAAGGCCTCCGGCATCCAACAGACTCCGGCGATAGGCGACCATCCCATGTCACTGCGCCTGAGCATGGCGCGACGCCTAGGTGCGGGGCGTCGGGAATCAGACGAGGACGTTGTATGCCCCGCCCTTCAGGAATTCCACCGCGGAGCGGACGTTCTGCTCGACCAGCGCGGCCAGCGCGCGGTCTGACCGCCAGGCGACATGCGGGGTGATGATGAGGTTCGGCAGCGTGCGCAACGGGTCGTCATCCGGCAGGGGTTCCGGGGCGGTGACGTCGATGGCGGCGGTGATGTCCCCACGACTCAGACGGCGCAGCATCGCGCCGGGTTCGATCAGCTCGGCGCGCGCCGTGTTGACCAGCAGTGTGCCGGGGCTCATCAGGTCGAGTTGGTCGGGGCCGATGATGCCGCGCGTGGCGTCGTTGAGGGCCAGGTGCAGGCTGACGATGTCCGCGCGGGAGAAGACCTCGTCCATGGTGGCGGCGGATTCGGCGTTCAGGGCGGCGAGCGCCGCGGCGTCGGGGTGACGGTCCCAGACCAGCAGGCGCAGGCCGAGCCCGTGGGCGAGCCGTGCCACACGGCGCCCAATGCCGCCGAAGCCGATGATGCCGAGCGTCCTGCCGGACAGTTCCGTGATGTCCGCGCCGGGCCAGCCGCCCTGATGGGTCCGGGCGTTGAGCTCGCCGACACGATGGGTGTGTTCGAACATGAGGGCGATGGCGTGCTCGGCCACCGCGTTGTCCCCATAGTGCACGGCGTTGCAGATGGTGATGCCGAGGCGGCGGGCCGCCTCCAGGTCGATGAAGCTGACGGCGCCGGTACCGCAGAACGTGATGCACCGTACACGCCCGGCAATCCGCTCCAACAGTCGCGCGGAAGCGCGGAACCCCGTAGACATGACCACGGTGGCGTCCGACATGCGGGCGGCGAGCACATCCTCGTCATCCGTCCAATCGGTGTGGATGCGCACGCGGGCCAGGCCGGCGAACTCGTCCAGCCGATCCCGCAGCAGCGTGGTCATCGAGGGGATGCTCACGGGCACCACAACGAGCGGCAGGTCGGCGCGGTCGGCATCGTATTCGATAACAGGCGGGAGCGATACGCGGCATTTACTGGCGGCGGCAATCATGCAGCCAGCTTAGCGCATGAGCCAACCAACACAGCAGCCAACCTCGACCGCGAAGCAAACGGATGCGCGATTGGCATGAACCGTTTCCGTATATATGACAAAGGGCCCCGGGATATTCCCGGAACCCTTGACGGCGGAGTCAGAGGGATTCGAACCCTCGAGCCGCAATCAGCGACTAACACCTTAGCAGGGTGCCCCTATCGGCCACTCAGGCATGACTCCAATCTTGAATTATGCCGCTCCAATGGAGCAACAGCAGTCTACTATACCACCCCGGACGGACTCGACGCACTATATGTCGCAATGTCGCCTCCACGCAACAAACGGTAGATATCTACCGCCTTTTCCCCAACCCCTCTAGGATGGAGGATGACAACGGTCACAACGAGCAGGGCTGACAGAGACCCCGCCGTCCCCATCTAGGATGGAGTTATGAGCACAGCACCACGGGTCGAGGCCGCGAAACGCGACTGGGGTCATGATGAGACCGGCTGCACGGTGCTGCATATCGACATGGACGCGTTCTACGCCTCGCTGGAGATCGCCCGACACCCCGAGCTTGCAGGCAAGCCGGTCATCATCGGCACCGGCCCGCGTTCCGTGGTCTCCGCCGCCAGTTATGAGGCCCGCCGATACGGCATCAACTCGGCGATGGCGAGCGCCCGCGCGCGTCAGCTCTGCCCGGACGGCGTGTTCCTGCCGGTGGACATGCGCTACTACCGCATGATGTCGCATCGCATCTTCAGCGAGGTGTTCAGCCAAATCACCGACCGCATCGAGCAGGTGTCGGTGGACGAATGCTATATGGATGTCTCCGGCGCGCTGCTGCGCTGGGGGTCGCCGAGCGCGATCGGCGCGTGGATCCGCCGGCAGGTGGCCGCCCGGTACCATGTGACCTGTTCGGTGGGCATCGCCGCGAACAAGCTGGTGGCCAAGATGGCCTCCACCAACGCCAAGCCGGACGGCATGCTGCTGATTCCGAAGGCCCGCCACGCCGAGTTCGTGCAGATCATGCCGCTGCGGGGCATCCCCGGCATCGGCCCCTCGCTGGAGCGTCGGCTGAACGCGTGGGGCATCGGTTCGGTGGCCGATCTGGCGGCCACGCCTGAGGCCACACTCGCCCAGGCGACCGGTTCGGCCACGGTGGCGCACGGCCTGATGCTGGCGTCCCACGGCATCGATGAGCGTGAGGTCACGCCATACACGCCGGAGAAATCGATCGGCTCGGAACGCACATTCGCCACCGATACCACCGACATGCGCACCGTGAACACCCTGCTGCGCCGCTGTTGCGACGAAGTGGCCTCCACGTTACGCAAGCGCGGGCTCATGGCCAGAACCGTAACGGTCAAGCTCCGTTTCAACGACCTGAGTTACCGAACCAAAGCGCATACGATGGACCGTCCGACCGATACGGCGGGCACGCTGTACCCGCAATCGACGGCGTTGCTGAAGGCGATGCTGGGGCTGCCGCCGGATGCCGGCGAAGACACGCCGTTGCCCCGGCAGGTGCGATTGGCGGGAGTCAGTGCCAGCGGCTTGGCGGAACGGGAGAGCACACCCGTTCAGATGTCCATCGACGATCTGCTGGAGCAGGATACCGCGTCGAGCGGGCAGACGCGTTCCGCACGGCTACGCGACGCGGAGCAAGCCCTCGATGCCATCCGGCAACGTTACGGCAAAGGAGCGGCGAGCATCGGACTGTAACACCCGCCACCCACCGACGAAGACACAGGCAAGGCGGCGTGACACATCCGACATGGTCCGCGCAGAGGCCCACCGGCTTACACGGACAAGCCCGACCTCAGACAAGACCCGGCGTCAGGCGCCCAGCCGTCGGCAGGCGTCGGCGATCGCCCCATCGGTGGCGGTGGCGGAGAACCGCAGATACTCCGGGGCGCCGTAGAACTCCCCGGGGCTCGGCACAATGCCCAGCCGCGCCAGATCGGCCATATCCTGCCAGCAGTCGCCGGAACGGGCCTTCACCCACACGTACAGCGCCCCCTGCGGCATCGCGGCGTCATACCCATACGCGCGCAAGGCCCCGACCAAAGCGGACAGACGCCGCTCATACCGTGCCTTCTGCTCACGCACGGCGTCCCCGTCGCGCAGCCCCTCCGCCATTGCGGCCTGCACGGGGCCGGGAATGATCTGCCCGATCTGTTTGCGGTAGGCCGTCATCCGGGCGACCAGCGCATAGTCGCCGGCGATGAACGCGGTCCGATACCCGGCCATATTCGACTGCTTGCTCAGCGAATACAGCACCAGCACGCCGTCTGCGCTCCCCTCGCACACCTGCGAGTCCAACGCGCACGGCGCCACCCCGCCTTGGCCGGTGCGCCAGTCCAGCATCGCATAGCATTCGTCGGACAGCACCACCGCGCCAATCTGGCGCGCGGCCGCCACGATCTCATACAACCATTCGCGCGACAGCGTCTCCCCCGTGGGGTTGCACGGCGAATTGACCCACACGGCCTTCACGTTCGGCACGGAACGCCACGACTCCACATCGGAGACGTCATCGACCTTCAGCACCGTGGCACCGGCCAGCTGCGTGCCGATCTCATACGTCGGGTAGGAGACGCGCGACTGCACCACCACGTCGCCCGGCCCCAGCCGCAGTAGCGACGCCATCAGCGCCACCGCCTCCTTGGAGCCGACCGTCGGCACGACACCGGCGTTGATCGCCCCCAGGTCAACGCCGCGCCGGTCACGGAACCAGTCGGAGATCGCGGCACGCAGCTCCGCGGTGCCGGCCGTCGCCGGGTACCCGTAGGCATTCGGATCATCCGAGGCGGCCGTCAGCGCGCCACGGACCGACAGCGGCACCGAATCGACCGGCGAGCCGACCGACAGGTCGACCATGCCGCCCGGAACGGACGCCGCGGTGCGCTTGTACTCGGCGATGCGGGACCAATCGTATGGCGACAAAAACTCGTAGAACCCCATGACGCTCCTTTTCGTTACTCCTCATTTCAGCATACGACGAAGGCCGCCGCGATCACTCGCGACGGCCATAAGGCAAACAACGGCGGCGGCGCCGATGTCAGGCGTTCTGCGGCGGCAGGGCGGCCACCTGCTCGGGATCCTTGCCCAGCGGACCGGCGGCGCTGGCACCGCCCAAATCGCCCACTTCGGCGAAGAAGCTCACCGCGGCGTCCTTGTACCAGGCCCATTCCTCCGGCAGATCGTCCTCGTAGAAGATCGCCTCGGTGGGGCACACCGGCTCGCAGGCGCCGCAGTCGACGCACTCGTTCGGGTTGATGTACAGGGAACGGGCGCCCTCGTAGATGCAGTCGACCGGGCACTCATCCACGCAGGCCTTGTCCTTGACATCCACGCAGGGCTGCGCGATCACGTACGGCATGGCTTACCTCCAGCTGATATGTGACTGTGGCGTTTCGCGACCCTGACACTGTGCGGAACAACCTTGGAAAACCGCCATCATGGTGATTGCACCAGCGTCACGATGTGTCACAGTCCGGTAGTGGTCATTGCCACCAGCTTACGCCGGACACCGGAAGATGGGGCGTGCCGGCGGCCACGCGGGACTCAGCGCGCGTCGGCATCCGCCAGCTCGCCGGTGCCGAGCAGCGCATGCCGGTAGCCGTAGCCGAAGTAGATGGCGAAGCCGATCACCAGCCAGACCACGAAGCGCAGCCAGGTGACCACGGACAGGTTGACCATCAGCCACAGGTTGGCGAGCGCGATGAGGATCGGCACCCACGGGTTGCCCGGCACGCGGAACACGCGCGGCAGGTCCGGACGGCGGCGGCGCATAATCGGGATGGAGATCGCCACCAGCGTGAACGCGGAGAGCGTGCCGATGTTGACCATGTCGGACAGCATCGAGATATCGAAGCAGGCGGCCACGGTGGCCATGAACACGCCCATGATGATCTGCAGGGCCACCGGCGTGCCGTGCCTGCCGGTGTTGCTCAGGCCGCGCGGCAGCAGCCCGTCGCGGCTCATGGCGAACACCACGCGGGTCACACCCAACAGCAGCACCATGATCACGGTGGCCAATCCCAGCACGATGCCGAAGCTGATGACCTTGGCCGCCCAGGTGGCACCGACCAGTTCGAACGCGGTGGCCAGCGACGGGTCCGGCTGCGCGGCCAGATCCTTGTAGGAGACCATGCCGGTGGTCACGATGGCCACGAGCATGTACAGCACGACCACGAGCACGAGTCCCACGCCGATGCCAAGCGGCACGTTGCGCTTCGGGTTCTCAGCCTCCTCGGATGCGGTGGCGACCACGTCGAAGCCCAGGAACGCGAAGAACACGAGCGCCGCGCCGGACAGGATGCCGGGCACACCGTAGATCGACGGGGTCATGCCGGTGACCCACTGCCACAGGGGTTGGTTCATCACGGCCTCGGATGAGGTGGACGGTTCGCTCGGCGGGATGAATGGCGTGAAGTTCTCGGCCTTGACGTAGAAGAAACCGACGATGACCACGAACAGCACGATGGCGATCTTGAGCACGGTCATCGCCCCGTCGACACGCGCGCCCAGCTTGGTGCCGAACACCAGCAGCGTGGTGAAGAACGCGACGATGACCGCCGGCGCCACGTCGATGGTGAACGGTCCGATCGCCAGATGCGTATCGAAATCCCAGCCCATCAGGTCGAAGAAATCGTTGAGGTACACGCCCCAGTATTTCGAGATCACCGATCCGGCCATGAGCATCTCCAGGATCAGGTCCCATCCGATGATCCAGGCCACGATCTCGCCCACCGTGGTGTAGGTGAACGTGTAGGCGGACCCGGCGACCGGAATCATCGAGGCGAACTCGGCGTAGCACATGACGGCGGCGCCGCAGACCACTCCGGCGATGATGAAGCTGATGATGACGGCCGGACCGGCATGGAACGCCGCGGCCTGCGCGCCGACGGAGAAGATGCCCGCACCGACCGCCACGGCCACGCCCATGATGGCCAGGTCCCACCATTTCAGATTGCGTTTGAGCTCGTGACCCTCCTCGCCGGTTTCGGCGATGGTCTGCTCGACGGATTTGGTACGGAATAGATGCAGCATCAGGGACACCCCTTTGATCGTCCTTCTTCTCGCTGGGAGACAGTATAGACCCGTGGTGCCCCGTTGCCCCGTTGCCCCGACACGCCCGGCCTCTACGGACTCTGATGCATCGTGACTCTGACCTATCTCCCCAAACGGCTTTATTCCGCCACTTTTGGAGATAGATCACGGTCACGATAGATCAGAGTCCGTATCGTTAGCGCAAGTCCATGCCGACGACCACTGGTTCGGGGACCAGACGCACGCCGAACGCGGCCTCGACGCCGTCCTGTACGGCTCGGGCGAGGTCGGCCACATCCGATGCCTGCGCGCCGCCGCGATTGGTCAGGGCGAGCGTATGCATGGTGGACAGGCCCGCCTTGGCGTCCTCGGCGGTCTTGAACCCCTTGTGGAAGCCCGCGTGGTCGATCAGCCAGGCGGCGGAGGTCTTGACTCCGGGCGTACCGTCGGGCAGCGCGGCATCGAAGCGCGGCGCGTCCTCAGGCAGACGGGCGGCCTGTTCCGCGGTCAGGATCGGGTTCATGAAGAAGCTGCCGCAACTGTGACGGTCATAATCCGGCGCGATACCCGAGTCGACGGTCACGGCAGACGCCGCCGTGGACTGTGACACAAGTTCGGTATCCGCGGTGTTGGAAACAAGCCGTTCCGCCGCGACAGATGTGTCAGAGTCCGATCCGGGGGTTTCCGGCACGGCGAGGGAATCAGCGACGTCGCCATACTGGGCCCGCAGTGCGATCCGCACCTGATCGGCGCGCTTGGTGCCTTCCACGGCCGGGTTCAGGTAGCGGGCCGCGTCCTCCAGCATGCCCTTGGAGGCGCGCACCTTGAGCACGGCGTTGCGGATGGCGCGGGTCTCCATGCGATCGCCGACCTCAACACCGAGCGCCTTGGCGAGCTGGCCGTAGCCGACCGTACCGGTGGCGCTGTGCCGCAGCGCGAACGTGACGGAAAGCACCACGTACCGGGGCGTGGGGAAGAACTCGGCGGCGGGCGTTGCAGGCGCGACGTACATGCTGGATTTGAGCGCCGACGAACGGTAGCCGAACCGTAGGTCGTCCGGCGTCAGCTCGACGGTGCGCTTGTCCTTGCGGTCCCAGACCTCCACGGATTCCACGGACGAGCCCACCTCCTGGCCGTAGGCGCCGATGTTCTGCACTACGGACGCGCCGACGGTGCCAGGGATGCCGGAGAGCCCCTCGACGCCCTCCAGGCCCATCTCGACGGTGAACGCCACGAAGTCGTCCCAGTTGCAACCGGCTTCGGCGTTGACGTGCACGGTGCGGTCGCCCCCCTCCACCGGGGCCGCCTCGTCGGGCACGGTGATGGCGCGGCGGGCGTCGCGCACCACCACGCCGGGGAACGGCGCGTCGGACACCAGCATGTTGGAGCCGCCGCCGATCACGCACAGCGGCAGGCCCTTGGCGTCGGCCTCCTCGATGGCCTCGATGACGCCGACGCGTGTGGTGGGTTCGATGAAACGGGCGATAGGGCCGCCCACGCCGATGGTGGTGAGTTCCGCAAAAGTCGTCATGCCTGTCATCCTATACGAAAAAACCCGACCGGTTGGGTCGGGTTTGAAAGCCTGTATGTGCTCAGCGGGTCTCGCGATGCACGGTCTGCTTGCCGCAGCGGGAGCAGAACTTCT
>ERZ1673750.636-NODE-636-length-24048-cov-7.666986_pt1 | contig 24048 bp, 21 predicted proteins | sample MGYA00580203_ERZ1673750 | MGnify/ENA primary metagenome ERZ1673750 (study PRJEB41218, sample SAMN15661763) | gut metagenome | host: Homo sapiens | place: Canada: London | collected 2015-08-20/2019-03-30 | study: EMG produced TPA metagenomics assembly of... | reverse complement strand
AGTTCCTATAGGCCGAATGACCTCACCACCGGACACACAATCTGGCCTATAACCCCGAATGACCTCACCACCGGACACACAATCTGGCCTATAACCCCCGATACGTTTGTTGCGTGACCGAACAACGAAAAAGGGTTTTGAGCATGGCTCAAAACCCTGATGGCGGAGGATACGAGATTCGAACTCGTGAGGCTGTTACACCAACACGCTTTCCAAGCGTGCGCCATAGACCACTAGGCGAATCCTCCATGGTGTTCTCGATGCAGACGCATCTCAAGCACAAGATGTAACCATAACACAGCATGGGGACAGTGCCAAATGCGAGTCAGGCACGGCGAGTCTAAACCTGATGGCTGCGGTGCATTCGGCCGCGCGTATGTGGTTGGTCGCGGATCGGAAAACAACCACATTGCGGGGGTGGCGTGTGACAAGATGGAACCATGAACCAGTCTTTCGAGCCGTTCTACGACGTCAACCGCACCTATGACGACAATTACGCGCAAGGCCCGTTCGGCGCCTTCGCGCAGGCGCTGGCGGATCCAGCGCGGGTGGGCAATCAATCTGCAGCGTCGTCGTGCGAATCGTTCCTCGGTTTCCCGGTGAACCTGCCGTTCGGCATCCCCGCCGGACCGCTGCTCAACGAACGGTTCACCACCGCCGCATTCCGCATGGGTTTCGACCTGGCCGTCTACAAAACCGTACGGTCGCGGGCCTGGGGCTGCAACGCGTTCCCGAACGTACTCGCCGTGCATCCCCGGTCTGTCGACGGCCTCCTGACTCCGGGCAGCCCCGAACTTGACGAGGGCGTGCTCGCCGACACCCGTTACGAGACGCCGATCTCCATCTCCAATTCCTTCGGCGTGCCCTCGCGCGACCCCGACATCTGGCAGCCGGACATGCGCCGAGCCATCGCGGCGGCGGGCCGCGGGCAGCTGCTGGTGCCCAGCTTCCAAGGCTCACGCGTAGAAGGCATGACCACCGACGATTACATCGCCGATCACGTGACCACCGCGCGGCTGGTCTGTGAGACGGGCGCGGGACTGATGGCCATGAACACCAGTTGCCCCAACGAAGGACATAATCGGTTGCTGTGCCATGATCCTCATCTGGTCGGTCGCATCACCGAAGCGGTCAAGAACGAGATCGCCGATCGTCCGCTCATCATCAAACTGGCGTACATCCCGCCGGTGGCAACGGAACCGTGGCCGCAGGACTCCGGGGCGGGGCATTACACCTATGCGCGCGTGACCGACGACTCGGCGTTGGAGCTGATGGTGCGGCAGACCGTGGCCCACGGCACCGTGCAGGCCATCGCCGCCATCAATACGATCTCCGCCAGACTCGTCGATGCGGCTGGCCGGCAGGCGTTGCCCGGCGCGGGCCGGGAGCGCAGCGGCGTGTGCGGGCACGCAATCCGCCGTGCCGGACTCGATATGGTCGCGCGCCTGGCTGCGATCCGTGAGCGACTCGGGTTGGATTTCGCGATTATCGGCGTGGGCGGCGTGGTGGAACCGTCGGATTACGACGACTATCGTGCGGCCGGCGCCGACGCCGTGATGAGCGCCACCGGCGCCATGTGGGACGCGCGCTTGGCCCGGCGCATCAAGTCCCGCTGACTTCCCTATTGCTCCATGCTCCATCCTCTCTCCGGTGTGGATCTGCAGCCGGGGTGACTTTATGGTTACGCCTTTTCTGACGAGAGGTGGCGGTGTGCTCCCCGTCTCCATCCGTTGCGCTCTCCTCCCTCGCTGTAGGGAGGAGCAGGGTTCCCCCAAAAGGGACAGTGCGGCGAAGCACGTTACCGCTTCTGGCGCATTTCACCGCGTCGCCACAAGCGTTGTGGCACACTGGAATACAGTGTGTTTTTCATGAAAAGAGGTTGGACCGTGGCCGAGAACAAGGAAGACGTCCTGCACGTTGAGGGAGGCAAGCCGCTGAACGGCACCATCAAAGTGCGTGGCGCGAAGAATTTCGTCAGCAAGGCCATGGTGGCCGCGCTGCTCGCGCCGGGCACATCGGTGCTCAAGAACGTGCCGGAGATCCGCGACGTGCACGTCGTGTCCGACCTGCTGCGCCTGCATGGCGTGGACGTGGACGTCAACGGCGACAAGGGCATCGTGACCATCAACGCCTCCCATGTCGAGATGCCGTCCGTGGCCGACGTCGACACCCTCGCCGGCTCCTCCCGCATCCCGATCCTCTTCTCCGGACCGCTGCTGCATCGCCTCGGCGAGGCCTTCATCCCGGCGCTCGGCGGTTGCAACATCGGCGGCCGGCCCATCGACTTCCATCTCGAAACCCTGCGCAAGCTCGGTGCCGATGTGGACAAGGACCACGCCGACGGCATCCACATCACCGCACCGAACGGACTGAAGGGCGCGAAGATCCATCTGCCGTACCCGTCGGTCGGCGCCACCGAGCAGACCCTGCTCGCCGCCGTGTTGGCCGAAGGCAAGACCGAACTGTCCGGCGCCGCCACCGAGCCCGAGATCATGGACCTCGTGGCCGTGCTGCAGAAGATGGGCGCCATCATCTCCGTGGATGTGGATCGCACCTTCCGCATCGAAGGCGTCAAGGAGCTCAAGGGGTATACGCACACCTCGCTGACCGACCGCATCGAGGCCGCCAGCTGGGCGTCCGCCGCGCTCGCCACCCACGGCGACATCTTCGTCAAGGGTGCCACCCAGCCGGAGATGATGACCTTCCTCAACGTGTTCCGCAAGATCGGCGGCGAATTCGACATCACCGACAAGGGCATCCGCTTCTGGCATCCGGGTGGCGACCTGAACCCGGTGGCCATCGAAACCGACGTGCATCCCGGTTTCATGACCGACTGGCAGCAGCCACTGGTCGTGGCGCTCACCCAGGCCAAGGGCCTGTCGATCGTGCACGAAACCGTGTACGAGAACCGCTTCGGCTTCACCAAGCCGCTTGTACAGATGGGCGCAACCGTGCAGCTGTACCGCGAATGCCTCGGTTCGCTGCCGTGCCGCTTCCAGCAGCGCAACTACAAGCATTCGGCCGTTATCTTCGGGCCCACGCCGCTGACCGGTCGCGACATCGATGTGCCGGATCTGCGCGGCGGCTTCAGCCACCTGATTGCGGCGCTCGCGGCCTCCGGCCCGTCGAACGTGCACGGCATCTCGCTGATCGACCGTGGCTACGCCGATTTCCGCGGCAAGCTCGCCGCCCTCGGCGCCGACGTGGACTGATCGGCCGGCAGCGGACGGACGCCTACGGGCTCGTCCGTTCCCGTATTCACGTAGCGCCGTCGCCTCCATGCTTGTCGATCGGCAAGCGCGGAGGCGACAGCGGAGCCGTATGTTTCGGAAAGTCGCATATCCGGGGCAATGACCACACGCCATGCACGGTGAACCCGGATGGGCTCACGCCACGAGATGACCGATCTGATCGGCGGTCGTGAGTTGATCGAACTCGGTGGCGCAGGCTTCCCTTCTGCCAATCTGACTAACCGTAGACTAAGACGTCGGGGCTGCCCTGGCCCGGCGCTTCGGCCACCACGATCACGAAGGTCCGCCGATGCCCGAGGCGATGCGTAATTCCTGATTGTCGGCATGATGAATGCGCATGTGACCGTATCCCAAGCGAAAGGAGCGTCCCAACGTCGCGTCATCGGGTGAGCCTCGGAGGATTGCCGCAATGAACGGGGCGACATATGGTGCGGAAGCCGTCAGATGGCCGTGATGTCAGCCGTGCGAGGGGCCGTCAAAGTGGGCGAACAACGGGGCGGATACGGCGGATAGCGCGAGGATCGCCGCAGCCGTGCCCAAAAGGATCCATTCCGGGGCCACCGCATCATACAACCATCCGTACAGCATCTGCCCGAGCGGCTGCGCGCAGGTGGCGAAGCTGGCCAACAGCGACATGACCTTGCCCGTCATGGTCTCCGGTGTGCGTATCTGGATGGCTGGGATGGCGATGATGTTGGTGAAGCTGCACGCGAGGCTCACCAGGCAGCAGGATGAGACCAGCGCGATAAGCTTGGCCATGTTGCCCGACGGGAGCAGGAAGCCGACGCCTGCGGGTAGGATGACCGCGCCGAGTGCGGCCATGGCCGTCGGCATGCGGTCGATGGTCAGCGCGGCGGCGAACAGGCCGGCAAGGATGGCGCCGATGACCGCGGCGATGCCGATGATCCCGTCGCAGATGCCGTACACGGCGGCATCGAAGCCCAATACCGTGCGAATCATGAACGGGAACCCCACGGCCGAATAGCCGACGGCGAAGAGATTGATCACCGAGGCCAGGAGCATGAGCCGGAGGATATTCGGCCGCTCATGCGTCAGGAACCGTAACGCGGCCGCGATGTCGGAGATCCAGCCGCGGGCGGTGCCGGAGGGGGTCGTCTCCGTGCCGTCCGGATGAGGTGTGGAATGGTCGGAGCGTGCATGGTCCATCGCCGGCGGAATCGGTTCACGGGGTTTGTTCTTCTGCGGCGGTTTGAGGCGGATGAAGCATTCGAGGGCGGCCGTGCAGAAGAAGCAGGCGATGGTGACGCCCAGCAGCGGACCGATGCCGATGAGCCCGTACAAGGCGCCGCCGATGAAGCTCGGCAGCAGCGAGGACAGTTGCTGCACCTGGTTGATGACGGCCATACCGCGGCGAATCACGGCCTCGCCGGATCCCCGGAGCAGTTGCGGCAGCGCGGCCTGCACGGTCGGCGTCTCGAATGCGCTCAGCACCGACAAGGAGACCATCAGCGCGCCGACCGCGATGATGCTGAATCCGCCGTCCTGCACGGCGAACCATGAGGCGGCGGCCAGGACGAGCAGTCCTGAACCCGCGTCGAGCGCGACCATGATGGTGCGGCGGTTGACGCGGTCGGCCAGTACGCCGCCGAACGGGGAGAGCAGGATGGTGGGGACGATCGCCGCGGCAAGCACCGAGGCGAAGACCGTGGCCGACCCGGTTTCGTCCAGCACCCACATCGACATGGCGAACCGCAGCATCATGCTGCCGAACAGGGACAGTCCCTGTCCCATGACGAGCAGGATGTAGTCGCGTCCGAGCAGTTGGTTCGCCGGGCGGCGAGGCAGGTGGCCGTTGTTCGGGGCGGGACGTGGGTTTGTGCTGTGGCGATGCATGGTCGCTCCTTTCTGTTACATACCGACCGACGGTATGAATAATTGGGTGTGATTGGCGTCGACGAATCGACGTGTTGGTTTTGTAAGTCGATGGGGATTGGTGCGGGGTGGTGGACTGGGACGGGGTAGTGGACTGGGGACGGGGTAGTGGACTGGGGACGACAGGCGACCTGCCGGCGGGTTGCCGGGCGGGTGCCTGGCAGTGGCTGTCGGGGATCTAAGGGCGGAGGGGCAGAGCTTCGTATGGCCGTTGCCGGGACGTGCGAGGGTCTGTGGGCGCGGGACTAGCGGTTGCGATCGTCGGCGGTGTCGTGCGGTTCGGGGTAGAAGCTCGGGGCGTTGATGGCCTGGAATCCGCGAACGGTCAGATCGATCAACTCCTCGTTGAACACCGGCAGGCCGATGGCGGCCAGCATGGTCGCCACGCATCTCGTTCGGGGCTCGGTGTCGGCGGCGGTGGGGGCGCAGGCGACCCAGTAGTTGAGTAGCAGTGAGAGCAGGATGGCAGCCTCGCGCGGGTATTCGGTGGTGATGGAGCCGTCCTCCACGCCGTCCATGATCAGGGTGTGGAATCCGTTGGCCACCGTGGTCTGCCAGCTTTGCAGGTTGTGGGCCAGCGTGGTGGGGTCCTCAAGGAACTGGGCGGCGTCGCGTTGGATGTTCAGATGCGTCTCGTTGGTGATCGACCGGCGCATGAGCTCACGCAGCTTCTCCAGTCCGGTCAGGTCGGTGCGTTGGCGTAGCTCGTTGAGTAGGTCGTGGCTGGTTGCAAAGTCGCGGTGCGTGAGTTCTTCAAGGATAGCTTCCTTGCCGGGGAAGTGGTGGTAGATCGCTCCCTTGGAGAGGTTGCCAAGCTCATTGACGATGTCCTGCATCGAGGTGTGTTCGAATCCCTTTTCGGAGAACAGCTTCTGCGCGGCATCGAGGATGCGCCGCCGTGTGACTTCCGGGTGTGCGTTGCGTGCCATGGGTTCTCCTTCCGTATCCGTCCGCATGTGCCAATTTACTGATCGAGCTTGTGATCCCAGTATACATACCGTCGGTCGGTATGTAAAATTCGAATGTCCGAATCGGGGGATTCTGCCGAGTGAGCGTTCGCATACGACACCGTTGCGAACGAACCTCCGATTCGGACAAACGGTGCGTGCCGTAATCGAAGTTCGGGGGAGTGCGGCACAATGGAACCATGGCATCGAAAGGAAAACCCTCCCCGCGTTCAGCCGTCAAGCCGCTCAGCGATGAGCAGGTCGCACGCCTCGACGCGAAGCATCACCTCGTGGACCCGACCCGCTACTATCCGACCGGTCCGCGCACGCCCAACACCGCCGAAATCAACGCACAGAACCCCAAGGCCACCGAACGTCTGCTCGAAGGCGTCTCCAAGGTGCTGCGCAACCGCAGCAAGGTGCGCGCCTGGGGTCTGGAACACGTCCCTGAAACCGGCACGTTCATCACCGCCGCCTCGCACGTGACCATGTATGACGTGTTCGTGCCGATGATGAGCCTGTTCCACATGGGCCGTCGCCCCCGTTATATGGCCAAGGCCGAAATGGCCAAGTGGCCGCTGATCGGCAGATGGTTCCAGCTCGTCGGCATGCAGCCGGTGCCGCGCCGCAGCGGTCAGGCCAAGGCCATCGAGGAGGAGTCGATCAAGATCATCACCTCCGGCCGGCCGCTGACCATCTGGCCGGAAGGCACTGTGACCCGCGACCCGAAGAAATGGGTCATGAGCCTCAAGCCCGGCATCGGCTACATCGCGCTCGAATCCTCCCGTCGGCTGGGCCGGCAGGTGCCGATCTTCTGCGCCGTCACCTGGGGCGCCGCCAGCATCAACCAATGGTGGCCGTGGCCGCGCAAGAACGTGGTCATGTGCTACGACGAGCAGCTCGATTACGCCGACCTGCTCGCCGACATGGACTCCTGGGGCGAGGAGCCGCCCGCCGACAAGGTGTCGGAGCTCACGATGCGCGTCTTCCGCCGCATGAACGAAGTCATGGAAGAGATCCGCGGCGAACGTATGCCCGCCGAAGGATACTGGGATTACCGCAACATGCGCCGCCAGGCGTGGTGAGCCGGATGTGCGGCGTGCGCGGGCGCCGGCTCGCTCGCGCACGTGTCGGTGGCGGCGCACATGCGGACAACCTGGTGCGGCGCCCGTTCGTCGGGCGGCGGGAGTCCCGTGCATACCTGCAGGTAGGATGACCGCAGACCTTGAGACATAGTGGACCGATCGGCAAAGGAGCGGAACGATGAAGATCACGGTACTGGGCGCAGGCGCGTGGGGCACGGCATTCGGTCAGGTGCTGGCCGATGCGGGCAACGACGTGACGATGTGGGCCATCGAACCCGAAATCGTCGAAGGCATCCGCGACCGTCACCACAACGCCGTCCGCCTGCCCAGCGTCGAACGTCTCCCCGAGAACATGACCGCTACCGGCGATCGCGCCGAGGCCGTCAGGGGAGCGGAGATCATCATCGTCTCCATTGCCGCGCAGGCCGCCCGCGTCGCGCTCGAACCGTTCCGCGACCTGATCCCCGGCGACGCCATCGTCGTCTCCCTGATGAAGGGCATCGAACGCGCCACCGGCAAACGGATGGACGAGGTCGTCACCGAGACCCTCGGTCTGCCGGAGGACCGGTTCGCCGCCATCTCCGGACCGAATCTGAGCAAGGAGATCGCCGCGCGCGAGCCGGCCGCCACCGTCGTCGCCTGCACGAACATCGACAATGCGCGCCGTGTGGCCCACGCCTGCACCACGCATTATTTCAAGGCGTTCGTCACCACCGACGTCATCGGATTGGAGATGTGCGGATCGCTGAAGAACGTGATCGCGCTTGCCGTCGGCATGGCGCGTGGCGCAGGCTATGGCGAGAACACCGCCGCGATGATCGAGACGCGCGGCCTGTCCGAGATGACCGCGCTGGGCAAGGCGGCCGGCGCCGACCCCAAGACGTTCTGCGGGCTCGCGGGCGTGGGCGATCTGATCGCCACCTGCGGGTCGCCGTTGAGCCGCAACTACACGTTCGGCGCGAACCTGGGCAAGGGGCTGAGCGTGGAGGAGGCGACGCGCGTGAGCAACGGCGTGGCCGAAGGCGTGCCGACCACCGACGCCGTGGTGGCGTTGGGCAGGAAGCTTGGCGTGCCGACGCCGCTGGCCACCGCGATGAGCCATGTGCTGGATCGCGGCATCAGCTGCAGTGAGATGCTTGCCGAGCTGTTCGGCCCCGATATCACCGAGGAGTGAACGAACGGAGCCATTTCGCTGGGTCGGCGCTGGCAATCAGACGGGAGCAGCGAGGCCCTTTTGTTGCGGGTTTGTGAAGCTACTGCGTCAAATGGTCCATGCACACATGCGGAAGCGCCGACGTAGAGCACGGCTGCGGGTAGGCTGGTACCCGGTTATTTGATCGAATCGGTCGACTGATCGGCCGAATGAAACACGAGACAAAGGACATGGGCAGCATGGCTAAGAAGCGCATCGTGGTGTTGTACGGCGGCAAGGCGGATGAGCATCCGATCTCCTGCATCTCGACCGCCGGCGTCCTGAAGGCGATGGACACCGAGCGTTTCGAGCCGATTCCGGTCGGCATCACCAAGTCCGGCCAGTGGATCGTCAACGGCGAGGACCCGCGCGGCTGGGATCTGAGCGGCGACGCCCTGCCCGAGGTCAAGGTCACCCCGCAATCGCGCCCGGTGCTGCTGGATGTGAGCCGTGGCTGCGACGGGTTCCTGGTCGGCGGCGACACTGTCGAATCCCTCGGCCATATCGATGCGGTGCTGCCGGTGCTGCACGGCCCGTATGGCGAGGACGGCACCATTCAGGGTCTGCTTGAGATGATGAACGTGCCGTACGTCGGCTGCGGCGTGCTTGCTTCGGCCGCGTGCATGGACAAGCATTACACCAAGGTGCTGCTGAACGCCGCCGGCATCGCCACGGCGCCGGGCGTCACGCTGGATGCGCGCTCCTTTGACGCCTCGGACGGGTTCGCCTCCGACGCCGCGGCCATCATGGCCGAGGTCGAGGCCGCCGGCCTGCGCTACCCGCTGTTCGTCAAGCCGTCGCGTGCCGGTTCCAGCTTCGGCGTGACCAAGGTGGAGCGCGAGGGCGATGCGGCCGAACTGGCCGCCGCCGTGTTCGAGGCCTCCCACCATGACTGGCGCGTGCTGATCGAGCAGGGCATCGACGCGCGCGAGATCGAATGCGCGGTGCTGTGCGCCAAGCCGGGCGACGAGCCGAAGGCCAGCTGGCCGGGCGAGATCGTGCTCGACCGCCGCGAGGACGGCGGCGACCAGTTCTACGACTTCGACAGCAAGTACATGGACTCCTCCGCTTCCCATGTGGAAGTGCCCGCGAACCTGCCGGAGGAGACGCTGCAGCGCGTGCGCGAGACCGCGATCAAGGCGTTCAAGGCCGTGGACGGCATGGGCCTGAGCCGCGTGGATTCGTTCGTGACCGCCGACGGCGGCATCATGATTAACGAGATCAACACGATGCCCGGCTTCACCCCGATCTCCATGTACCCCAAGGCATGGGAGGCCACCGGCCTCAGCTACACCGATCTGATCACCACCCTGATCGAGGGCGTGCTCTGAGCTCAGTAGGGGATTATTGCCTTCAGTTGGAAACTTTTCGGGTTTCCAACTGGAGGCAAAGCCATATTTGGCGGTATTCGACGGCGATGATGGCGGATAGGTTTCCAACTGAAGATGACAATCCCCAACTGAATGTGTTGCCCGCAGCCTGACATGAGGTGAGTTCCCACCACCTTTTCTGCAAGGCTGTTGTTCAACCGTTGACTTATGCGCTTAATTGGGGTAGTTTCCGCCATCTTTTCAACAGTCGACCTATGGAGCCGGCGTGTTACCGAAAGTTCAGCGACCGGTCTCCATAATCCGTTGGGGGTTCACGAGACGGCCAACCTGACGTTAACTTGGCCACCTACGCTCCTGAATCGTGAACGGCCGGCAAGCCACTCATCGTTGCCGGGCCGAATGTCACCGAGGAAAGGAACGTAGATGAATTCCCTGCGTAAGATCGCGGCCGGCGCACTCGCCGCCGCCATGCTGATGTCCGTGGCCGCCTGCGGTTCCGCCAACGCGGCCGGCGGCGACAATGCCGGCCAGGCTTCCGACGCCAACGAGGAGTGGGCCGCCGCCACCTCCGTCGCCGACTTCGGCTCCTTCGAGAATCTTGAGACCGCCGCCAAGGAAGAGGGCGCGCTGAACGTCATCGCTCTGCCGCACGACTGGTCCAACTGGGGCGAGGTCATCGAGACCTTCAAGGAGAAGTATCCGGAGATCGAAGTCACCGAGCTCAACCCGAACGCCTCCTCCAAGGAGGAGATCGATGCCGCCAAGACCAACGCCGGCACCGACGCCGCCCCGGATGTGTTCGACACCGGCCTGGCCGTGGCCTCCACCAACACCGATTACTTCGCACCCTACAAGGTGCAGGCCTGGGACAAGATTCCGGATGAGCTCAAGGAACCGGACGGCCTGTACTACGGCGACTATACCGGCATTATGTCCGTTGGCTGGAACAAGGACAAGTACGGTGAGATCGAATCGATTGACGACCTGCTCGACCCGAAGTTCGCTGGCACTGTGGCTCTGAACGGCAAGCCTGCCGAGGCTGGTGCCGCGTTCAACGGATTCGTGATGGTCAACGCGCTCAAGGGCGGCGACCTGAACAACCTGCAGCCCGGCCTGGACTTCTTCAAGGAGCTCAAGGACGCCGGCAACCTGACCCAGGTGGACGTGACCAACGGCACCATCGACTCCGGCCAGACCGGTGTGGTTTTTGACTGGACCTACAACCAGGCCTCCTATGAGGCCAGCCTGGAGAGCAAGGGCGTGGACTGGGAGTACATGACCTTCCCCGAAGCCCAGGTGGTGAGCTACTACAACCAGTCCATCAACAAGGACGCCCCGCACCCGGCGGCCGCCCGCCTGTGGATGGAGTACCTGTACAGCCCGGAGGCCCAGAACCTGTGGCTCAAGGGCGGCTCCAACCCGATCCTGCTGCAGTCGATGATCGACGAAGGCACTGTGGACCAGGAGATCCTCGCCAACGCCGACGTACTCGAGGGCGATTCCCTGAGCTACACCAACGAGGACTCCGCCCGCATCACCGAGTGGCTGCAGGAGAACTGGGACGCGACGATCGGTAACTGATCCCATGACCATTGCACTCGCACAGGGACGGCCCGCCCGTAAGACGGCGGGCCCGTCCGCTACCTCCTTCGTCGCCGCGCATCGCAAGGAACTCGGCACCGTCGGCGTCACGGTTCCGTTCTTCGCGTACACGACCTGCTTCCTGCTGGTGCCCACCATCATCGTGGTTGTCGGCGCGTTCACTGGAGCCGACGGCGGTTTTACGCTCGCCAACTTCGCCAAACTCGCCGAGCCGAACACCATCGCCAGCTTCGGCACGTCGATCGCGGTCTCCATCATCTCCGCAGTAATCGGCTCGGTCGTCGGCGCGCTTGCCTCCTATTCGCTGGTCATCGGCGTCAAACCGGACGGCTTGCTGCGTCGCATGGTTTCCGCCATCTCGTCGGTGCTCGCCCAGTTCGGCGGCGTCATGCTCGCGTTCGCGTTCATCGCCACCATCGGCATCAACGGCGTGGGCACGATGCTGCTGCAGCAGTTGTTCGGCGTGACCGTGGACCCGAACTGGCTGTCCTCGCTGTCGGGCCTGATCGTGATCTACAGCTATTTCCAGATCCCGCTGATGATCATCGTCTTCCTGCCCGCGGTCGATTCAATCCGCAAGGAGTGGCGCGAGGCCACCGAAAGCCTGGGTGGCAGCACCGTCCAGTACTGGACGCGCGTGGCCTGCCCGATTCTGGCGCCGCGTTTTATCTCTGCGTTCCTGTTGCTGTTCGCCAACGCGTTCTCCGCGTATGCGACTGCCGCGGCCCTGTTCTCCCAGCGGGCGATTCTCGTGCCGCTGATGATCCAGGGGGCGATGCGCAACGAGATGGATCCGAACCAGCAGGGTTTTGCACAGGTGCTCGCGTTCGCGATGGTCGTGGTCGTCGCGATCGTGATGCTGCTCAGCCACGCAATCGAAAAGAGGGCAGGACGATGGCAGTGACCACTGAGACTCCGCCGCAGCTGCGTGCGGCACGTCTGCGCAAACAGCGCATCATCAAGGCGATTGTGCTGACGCTCACGTTGCTGTTTCTATTCATTCCGCTGGCCTCCATGCTGCTGTTCACGGTACGGCATCCGTTGTCCGGACAGTGGAGTCTGGCCCCGTGGCAGGCGATTTTCACCGGCAACGGCGAGTCGCTGGGCGCGGATCTGACCGTGCTGTGGGAAGGACTTGGCTCTTCGCTGCTGCTGTGCGTGGTCACGGTGGCGATCATGCTGGTGCTCATGGTGCCGACGATGGTGATCGTGCACATCCGCTCCCGCCGGTTGGAGCGTGCGATCGAGTGGGTGGCCACGCTGCCGCTGACGATTCCCGCAATCGTGCTGGTGGTGGGTCTGGGACCGATCTACCGATGGTTGTCCGCCGACGTGTTCAGCACCGACCCCGTGTGGTTGTGCTTCGCCTACGTGGTGCTGGTCATGCCGTTCGCGTTCCGATCGATTGCGGTAGGGCTGAACTCCATCGACGTCAAGACCCTCGTGGAGGCTTCGCGTTCGCTGGGCGCCTCTTGGCTGCACGTGTTCATCCGCGTGATCATTCCGAACCTGTGGCAGTCGATTCTGTCCGCCTCGTTCATTTCCATCGCCGTAGTGCTCGGCGAGTACACGGTCGCTTCATTGCTCGGCCGTATGAACCTGCAGGTCGCGCTCTACCAGCTCGGCCAGTCGAATTCACAGGTCTCCACTGCCATGTCGCTGCTCGCGTTGATGTTCGGCGTGATACTGCTGGTGGCGCTCGACCTGATCTCCACCGCCATGCGTACATCCAAGGAAGGTAAATAATCATGACTCTCGCCGATCAGAAGGCGGCTGTTGCCGAAGCATCGGAATCGTTCATCGACAACGAACTGGGCGCCACCGTGACCGAGGCCGCCCAGGCGGTTCTCGAGGACTCCACCGAACGCGGCGGCGGCATCCGCATGCAGCACGTGGACAAGATCTACCCGGGCGCGGCCGCCAAGGCGCTCGACGACTTCAATCTGGACATCAAGCCCGGCGAGATGGTGGTGCTGCTCGGCGGCTCAGGCTGCGGCAAATCCACCGCGTTGCGCGCGCTCGCCGGCCTTGAGGACATCCAGGCCGGACGCATCCTCGTTGGAGGTCAGGACATCACCGCCACACCGGTGAACAAGCGCAACATGGCCATGGTGTTCCAAGCCTATTCGCTGTTCCCCCATATGACCGCGCTGCAGAACGTGGAATTCGGTCTGGAGGTGCGTGGCATGAAGAAGGCGGAACGCCGTCGGATTGCCATGGAGAAGCTGGAGCTGGTGGGCCTGACCGATCAGGCCGGCAAGTACACCCAGCAGATGTCCGGCGGTCAGCAACAGCGCGTGGCGTTGGCCCGTGCGCTGGCCATCTCGCCGCGCGTGTTGCTGCTTGATGAGCCGCTGTCCGCGCTGGATGCCAAGGTTCGTGTGCAGCTGCGCGACGAGATTCGCCGCATCCAGCTGGAAACCGGCACCACCACTGTGTTCGTGACCCACGATCAGGAGGAGGCGCTCGCCGTGGCCGATCGCATCGGCGTCATGAACCACGGGCGCATCGAGCAGATCGCCGCTCCGCAGGACCTCTACCAGCGTCCCGCCACCGAATATGTGGCCACGTTCATCGGCTTGACCAATCGCCTGCCCGGCGGCTCCAACGGTTCCGAGGCTGTGGTGTTCGGCCAGCGCGTGCCGCTGCTGGAGGGTTCCAAGCAAGGTCCGCTGGTTGCTGTGCTGGTTCGCCCGGAGGCGCTGACGCTGACTCCGGCCGAGACGAACACCTCCAATGTGGGCGAGCACGCGCGCGTGGAGACCATCCACTTCCTGGGCGCGTTGGTCCGTGTGGACACGGTGATCAGCTCCGGGGAATGGCAACGGTGGAACGGCGGAGAACAGCTGCGCGTGACCGTGCAGCTGCCGGCCAGCGAGCTGCCGGCCGGTCTGGCGATCGGCTCCGATGTGGTGGTGGCGCCCAGGGCCGTGCCCGCGTTGGCGGTGTGAGGATTGTCGGGGCGGCCGGCTCGGATGGCTCGCCGCCCCGACAACTGTTGACTTGTGTGTGCAATATGGCCTGTTTCCGCCGACTTTTCAACAGGACCATCTTTCAACTGTTGATCTATGCGTTTAACGGCGCCGTTTTCCGCTGACTTTTCAACAGTTCCACTTTTCAACTGTTGAGTTATGCGCTTAGCGGGGCTGGTTTCCACAGGTTTTTCAACAGTTGACCTGGCTAGAACAGACGGTTAAGGGGTGTGGGTTAGACTGAGGCTGAACTGGACCGTTTTGGGGAAAGGAACGGCAATGGACTGGCTGACTCAGGCGCGCTGGCGGTTCGGCCGCATCGGTGCCGGCGCATGCGTGATGCTGGCCGTGTGGGTGGCGCTGAACATGGCGCTGTCCATGATGCTGGTGCAGGCGATGGGGCAGAACGCCGTGAACGCGCCGATATGGCTGCAGTTCCTCATCTCCAGCGGTCCGCTGTACCTGATCGCCATGCCAATGGGTCTGATGCTGATGAAGGCGGTGCCCGAGCTGCCGACTCGCAGGTTCCCGATGACTCCCGGCCGGTTCTTCACGCTGCTGCTCATGTGCCTGCCGATCATGTATGGCGGCAACATCATCGGCAACCTGCTGTCGATGGCGCTCTCCGGCGGCACGGCCCAGAACGCGATTGCGGATCTGGCCATGGCCAATGACCCGGCGATGATCGTCTTCGGCGTTATCCTGGGGCCGATCTTCGAGGAGTGGATGTTCCGCAAACAGATTATCAGCCGCACCCGCCGGTATGGCGAGAAGCTGTCGATTCTGCTGTCAGCCCTGATGTTTGCGCTGTTCCATCTGAATCTGTTCCAGTTCTTCTACGCGTTCGGACTGGGGCTCATGTTCGGCTACGTGTATATGCGCACGAGCCAACTGCGTTACTCGATCGTGATGCACATGATCATCAACTTCAACGGTTCGGTGCTGGCTCCGTGGGTGCTATCACAAGTGGACTTGGAGGCGCTCGCCACCACGGACACCACTGATGCGGCTGCGGCCCAGACGTTGTTGGCGCAGAACGGTGCCGGCATGATGCTGGTGTCCGGGTATGGATTGTTGCTGATAGCCCTGTCGATTGCGGGCGTGGTGCTGCTGATCACCAAGCGTCGCACGTTCGAGTTCTATACCACGCCCGAACAGCTGCCGAAGGGCCTGGGCGGGCAGACCGCATTCGGCAACCCGGGCATGGTGATTTATATCGCCATGTGCGCCGCGCTCATCGCCTTGTCGATGTATGGCCTGTTCTAATCGGATCGGAACGCCGCTGTCCGTTAGCGCATCGTCGCGGCGATTGCCGAAACCCGTTGCGGCGTAAGCCCGATGATGGCGGACACGTCCCGCAACGTCAGTCCTTGCGCCCGGAATTTGCCGATGGCTGTGCGTGTCAGCGACGATGCTTGCTCCTGACTTGCCGCCGCCGCGGCCCTTGCGCTGTTGAGCTCGTGCAAGAGCGCTTCGTCGTTTGCTGCCAGACGTGGCGCAACGGTGATGGCCTCGACATCCCTGCCCATCGCGCTTGCGGCGTCTCGGACCATGTCTTCGACCTGATCGAGGTGTTTGACTTGGGTGTAGAGGCCTGGAATCTGTGGTACCTCAATGGCCCACCATTTGCCTGTGCGTGTGGCGATTGCGGTTACGTCCATCATGACTCCTTCGATAGATGATTCAGTATGCTCCGTGCCGTGAGATTGTTGATCTAACGGTGCCGCGGTACGGCGGCCTCCCGTTCGCCCAGGCGTACGATGCTGTGGGCCGCCTTGACGCCATTCGGCGCGTAGTCTCCGTTCCCACGCCATTTCGTCGATGAGTTTGATGAGTTCCTTTCGTTTCATCTGACACTCTACCCCCATTGAATAGAAAAATCAACACCTATTGATTTATCCCCTCCGCGTGAACGTGCTGCTGCGGATGTCCCCGAGGCAAACGTCCTCTCGTTTCCACTATCCGTGGTTGCCTGTTGCGTTGTCAACCGTGTTCCGGCAATGTGGTCGAACGCTACTCCGCGGCGATCGGACCGGCGCCGGCGTGCTGTTCGATGAAGTCGGCGCCGGCCAGCGCCCGCGCCGCGGCATCGGCCGCGGTGGAGGGGAACACGTCGAACCGCGCGTACACCTGCACCTCCGCGGTGATGCCGTACGGCGTGAACCCGGTGAACTTGACCAGCGTCGGTACGTTCTCCAGCCGCATGCCCTCGGTCGCCTTGTTGACCACGTCCAGCGCGCGCCGCTCGACCTCCTTCAGGTCGCTGCCCGCGGCCACCGTGAACGGCACCGGCACGTACCCCTCCGACGCCTGCGTGAGTTTCTCCAGCGATGACGTGTTGAGCACCGAGTTGGGGATGACCATCTGATTGCCGCCACGTTCGAGGATGACGGTCTGCCGCCAGGTGATGTCCTTGACCACGCCGGTGGTGCCTTGGATGCGCACCAGGTCGCCGGGCTGGATCACCTTGCCGAGCATGAGCCCGAACCCGCTGATGATGTTCGCGATCGTATCCTGCATACCCAGGGAGATCGCGACGCCGCCGACGCCGAGCGCGGCCAGCAGTGTGGTGGGGTTGACGCCGAACACCGGCTGCAGCACGATGGTGATCGCCGCCGCCCAGATGATCACGCGAAGGATGTTGGCGAAAATCGATGCGTTCGGGATGCTGGCCCGTTCCAGAACCTCGTTGGTGATGCGGGCCAGAACCCTGGTGGCTATCATGGCGACCGCCATCACGATCACCAGCAGGATGATCCTGCCCGTATGCTGCTGCAGCCACTCCGTGATCACATCCATCACACGCCCCGTTCCTGTTATGCGTTCGTCGCCATATCGTCGTCGGTCGTCTTGCTTGTTCCCATCCTACCGACTGTCTGCGGAAGGAGACGGTTCGTATGGATTCCGGCGGAATGTGACACCTGTCCGGGAGCGGAGGTGTCGGGATCCAGCAGGAGGCTGGGTGCGTGACGATGGGCGATCCGCCGACCGGAGTAGTTACGGCATCCCGTTCACCGTCCGAACCGCCTCATTCGGGATGCCTTGCTCCAGCCGGTCCGTCGCGTATGGTCCGTCCGTCGCGCGTTGCGCTGCTGCGTCTGCGACATGTTCGGGCGCATGATCAGCGTCAGACCTTCGTAATCCACCGGTTCCCACTCCTGCCCGTGCGTCTTGAACGCCAGGCCCTGCTCGTTGTCGGTCGTGTACGCCATGATCGCGCGACCGTGCTTGCAGTTCTCGCGAATCTGCTCCCACAGCAGTTCCCGTACCCGTGCCGAGACCTTGCCCACATAGACGCCGGGTGAAATCTCCATCAGCCATCGGGTCAGGTGCCCGCGCAGACGTTCGGGCACCACGGCCAGCACCACTACGACCACGGGTCCACCCCCATATCGTCGTCCGACGACGGTTCCGCATCCTCCCACGGTCCGAACGCGTCACCGAGAGGATCGTCTGCGTCGGCACCGGCGCCGCCGGCGACGTGAGACCGGGGACTCTGCGCGTAGTTCGTGCCGGCCGCCACCATGCCCTGCCTGCCGGCCCAGAGATTGAGCTCGTCGCGGTAATCCTCGTCATCGTCGTCCGGATGTTCGGCGATGTCGGACGGGATGTCGTCGACGTCGGCGTAATAGTCCACGTCCTGGTCGTCGGATTGCGGCGGATGCTGGGCCAGGGAGCGGGGTCCGCCATCCGCGGCGCCGTCCGCGGTGAGCAGGTAGCGGACGTCGTGCACGCAACGTTGCATGAAGCGTCCGTCGCGCATGCGGTCGCGCACCGCTCGTCGTGCGGCGACCCCGATATCCGGCGGTTCCTCGGCCGCAAGGTCGAACGCCAGCGGAACGGTGATTTTGACCTTGTACAGGTCGGCGATGTCGTAGACGAAGCTGCGTTCGTTGCGGGCGTGGACGAAGCCGAGCCCCGGCGAACATCCGAGCGCGACGATGATGGCATGCACCACGCCGTAGAGCGAGGTGTTCGCCGCCGACAGCGCCTTGTTCACGGTGTCGGATGATTCGAAATCCTCCACCTTGTACGAGCGTCCGTTCCAGGGCACTCCGGTGCGGGCGGATTCGCGCTCGTAGGCCCGGCGGACGCGGGTGCCCTCCTTGCCGAGGAGCTGCTGCATGGTCAGGCGTGAGGTGTCCTCGTTGGGGAACCGCATCTCGTACATGCGCCGGGCGACCTTGAGCCGGGACCGCTCGGAGGACACCAGTTTCGCCTGCGCTTCGAGCAGCCGGGTGGAACGCGACAGGGAGGCCCCGTGACAGTAGTATCTGACGCCTTGCTCGCCGACCCAGATGCAGGTCGCCCGCGATTCGGCGAGCAGGGATATGGCGGCGTGCGTCACGGTGCTGCCGGGGCCGAGCATGAGTACGCTGAGCGTGGCGGCGGGCACGTGGACTGTTCCGCGCTTGTCGGTGATCGTCACGGCGTTGCTGTCACGGTTGACCACGCAATGTTCCACATACAGGAACGACAGCCGGTCCTCCGCCCGCGCGAGCGACGTCAACAGCGGTGGCTTGATGCCCGGGACGTCCGCCATCTCAGGCTCCGGTCGCTGCGTCGTCCGATGCCGGGCGGGGAACGGGGACGATGGTGAGCAGTCCGAACCCGTACCCGCGGCCTCTGCCGATTCCTGTGACCAGCGCCTGCCGGAACGCTGCCGGATCATCGATGGCGAGGAACCCGTCGAAGATGGCCGAGTGCAGCGTCACCTGCCGGTCCTGCCGCATGAACGAGACAGCGCCGGAATCCCTGACGATGACCTCGGGCACGTCAAGCCGGTTGATGGGGATGTGGAACCCGCAGCGCGACGCCTGTCGGGTCAGCCACTCGATCTGCTCGTCCTGTTTGGTGATCGGGATGCGTTTGCCGCGGATGCCGGGCTGGCGCGACCCGATACTTTTGGTCGGGTTTGCCTTGAGTCGGAACCGCCATTGTTGTCCGGTGGCGAGTTGCCCGAGGAACGGGTCGTAGCTGCAGGTGGCGATGTCCGACAGCTCGGCGCCGAACTGCTCCTGAATCACCGCCGCGTTCACGTAGTCGTCGCTGACGATGTACAAGGCGTGGGTGGCGTGTCCGGGGTCCAGCCGCCACAGTGTGCGCGGCTGATTCGCATCCGGGGATCCGGAGGCCGCCGCCCGCTGGACGATGGCATGGATGCGCTCATTCGACGCCAACGCGTGCCGGGCCGCACGATGCCGTGGGTTGATGCGTATGCGGGTGAACGTGGTCATGCTTCGGCCTCCTTGTCGGACGTCGCATCGGCTTCGACCGGTGCCGACAGAATGGCGGTCATCGGGTCGTGGGTGTCGGCGGGGAAATCCGTATCCCGATATTGGCGGCGATTGCCGGGGATCGGAGCGTCCGGCGGCGTCGGCCCCCCGACGGTGGGGCGGGGGCGCACCGCTCCCAGCCGCACGACCGTGCGTTCCGTCCAGAGTCTGCCACGCGGGTCGAAGCTCTGTGGGGAATCGTTCAGGATGAACGTGTCCGGGTCGTTCGTCGCGGCGTCGGGGGATTCCACGAAGATCTCCGCCTCCAGCCTGTTCGGGAAGCGCCGGGCGTTTCGCAGGCAGCGGCGCTGGTGGAACTCGGTCGCCTGCCAGGGGGCGGATCGGAGCGCATCCTCCAAGCCGCCATCCACGATCCATGCGGCGACCGGGCCGTCGGGCGGGCATGACCGGCGCCCCAGGAACAGCGGGAAATGCGGGGCGGCCAGGGCGTCCGCGTATTCACGCAGCCGTAAGTCCCCGTCCGGGTCCTCCAGGGCCGCAAGGAACACGGCGTCCGACAGGTAGTGGCGGTGTGAGAGCGGCATCGACTCCCCGGCGTCGTTATGCGCCGTATGGAAGTCGTCGAGCAGCAACCCGGGCTGGTCGACGCGCACGCCGAACCGCAGTCCCCTGAACCGATCCAGCGGTTCCGTTCGGGCCATACCGAGCGCAGCGGCGATCATGCCGATGACGCCGCTTTTGGTTGGATAGGGCTCCGTGGACCGCAGGGAGAATCGACTGCGCGACCCCCACGACTGCATTGGTCCCTTAAGTCGTATCAGCAGGACGCTCATGGCTCACTCCCGGACCAGGCGCGCGGCGACCGCATCCCCGAGCTCCGTCAGCACGTCGCGCAGCGACTGCCGCGCCGCGAGCTGGTCGGCGGCCTCGGTATCCTTGCCGACTCGGACCACCCATGTACGCACCGGCGTCGTGCCGTAGCTGGCGTCGATCTCCTGCTCGCGCTCGACCAGCGCCTTGGTGGCGTTGACCACGATGTCGCCGGCGATCGGGCGCTCGAACGCGCCGACCAGATTGACGGCCTGCGTATCGCGCAGGTTGACGACCACCAGATCCGGCAGGGTGTTGTGCGCGAACGTGTTGATCTTGCCGTTGGGCACGGTGGTGGAGAAGGCGTCGACGAACGCGGTGACGGCCTGCACGGTGGCATTGGCGTCGCCGAGCGTATCCAGCAGCCTGTCCACATCCACGTTGGCATACCGGTAGAACGTGGCGGAGTTGAACTCGACGTCGCCGATCATGGCGGCGCCCGCATCGCCCTCCTCATCGCTGTCCTGCTTGACGTCGTCCACGGCGGTGAATATCAACGATACGGTTCGTGGCCGGGGATATCCCCAGCGCCGCCAGCGATCGCAGCAGCAGATGGCGGTGGTATACGGTGGCCACACCGGCGCTGAACTCCGGGGCCGCATCATCCTTCCACTCCGCGATGCCGGTGATGAACAGCTGCGGGGAACGCAGACGCTCGGGGCGCTCGTCCTCACCGCGGCGGTGCCGGTGCAGACGTCCCGCGCGTTGCAGAATCAGGTCGATCGGAGCGATGTCCGTCACCATGAGATCGAAATCGACATCCAACGACTGCTCCGCAACCTGAGTGGCCACAACGATCGCACAGCGCGGTCGGTCTGCGCTATCAGGGCCGAACCGGTGAACCAGATCGCGGTCGATCCGCGCACGGTCGAACGCCAGGAACCGTGAATGCGCCAACGTGACATCGGCCCCCAACTCCTCCGCCAGCTCGCGTCGGATCAGCTGGTAGGCATGCTGCGCGCGGGCGACCGTGTCCCGGATCACGATCGCGCAGCCGCCGTCGGCGAGCTGGGTGCGCAACAGGGACGTGAGAGATTCGTCGGAGTCGTCGCAATACCGGACCGTGACGCAGGAGGATCTGCCGGACGGCTCCGGGGCGATATATTGCGGGGCGCCCGTATCATCTCCGGACAACGAAATCAGCGGATACCGCAGATCGTAGGTCGATTGTGCGTCAGGAGATAGGGGCGACGCGGTTGCGGACATTCGGGCGGCGTTTGCGGCATCACGTTCTCTGCGAAGGCGTGAACGGGCGCGGCTGCCATGTCGGCGTTCGCCGACGGACGACGTCGCGACGCCGTCCGTGGATTCGCTGTGGTCATGCCCGCAGGTGTGGTCCAGGGCGTACTGGTGTTCGCTTCGCAGCGCCCGTCTGCCCGCTTCGTAAGCCTGCAGGTATGCGAGACGACGCTGTTGCGGCAGTGTGGCGCTGAGCATGATGACGGGCGTCTCGTAATAGGCGAGCCACGATAGCACCCGTTCCATGAATACGTTCATATACGCGGTATTCGCATGCACCTCGTCGAGCACGACCACCTTGCCCGCCAATGCAAGATGACGCAGCACCACATGTTTGCTGCGCAGGGCGGCCATCAGCACCTGATCGATGGTGCCGACCACGAAGTCGGAGAGATTGCCCCGCTTCCGTCCTGAAAGCCAGGGGTTGACCACCGCGGACAATGCATGTTGCCGGATGCCGGAACGACCGTCTGAGTTGGCATGGTCCATGTTCCAACGCAGCTCGTAATCGTCGTTGAACTCGTTGAACGCCGTGTCCGCCGAAGTCCCGTCGCCATGCCGCTGCGTGCGTAGCGCGGCGAACTCGTCGTTCAGGTCGCGTTTGCCATGGGCGAGGAAAATCGAGGCGAATGCTGGACGATTGCCGGCCGGCAGCTGCTCTATCCAATCGGCGAAACGCGTGAACATCGCATTCACCGTGGCCTGGGTCGGCAACGCATAATACACACCGCCGAGATGGAACCGATTCGCAAGGCGCTCCGCGGCCAGCAACGCGGCCTCGGTCTTGCCTTCGCCCATATTCGCCTCAAGAATCATCAGACCGGGTTCCGTCATGGAGTCGGCCGCTTCCACGGATGCAACGTTGCGCGGGGCGCAGCGTTGCATCCGGAATCTGGAAACGCTCGGCGAACAGTCGGTCGTACGCGGTGCTCGCGCTGTCAGGGGACGCGGCGTCCGACGCGCCTTCCGGAGTGTGGGGTGCCCGCCACGGCGCGGGTATGCCGATCGCCCTCCACGCCCTCGCGGCGCGGGCGTCGGCGTCGAATACGGTTTCGTCCTGTCTGGAGGTGTTGAGCGGGAAGTATCGTGTATTGCTGGCGATCCAGTCGCAGATGATCACGGCGGCGGTCAGCAGGGTCTGCGAACGCTTGGGAATGGGGCGTTGCGGCCATGTTGGGGATATGGTGTCGATTCCGTTGGCGGCAGCCATCCAGTCGAACAGTTCGAACCTGCATCGTTGCCAATCGGAGGGGACGGATTCTCGGGACAGGCCGGCCAGTCGGGCGCCGGCGCTGTCGCGTAATAGCAGTTGCTGTTCGTCGCTGATCGAGGTGCCGTGATGTCCGCCGACGACATTGGCCAATCCGAGCGCCGGGAGTGTGGGCCGTGTCTGTTGTGGTGTGCCCGTACGGCTGCGCTCGCCGCCCTGGTCGCAGGTGCCGGGGCGTGCGGTGGTACGAGCCGTGAGCCAGTCGCGCAGATCGTGATAGCCGACGAGCTCATGCCGGATACGTGATCGGTTTTCGACCCCGAAGAAGTCGTATTCGATGGTCAGGCCGGTATGTTGCGTGCGCGTGGCGCAGCGCTGATTCATCATCTCGAATGCGGGCGAGGCTTTGCCCGCATCATGGACGCCGCACAGGAACAGGAGCGTCGCGCGTGCCTCGTTCATGCCGCCGAGATCCTCGGCCAGGATTTCCTTGACGTGGTCGGGGAGAAAATCATCCCAGACGTGCGACGCCGTGGCGGCGGTGTCTTCGAGATGTTGCCATAGTTGGAGATAGCTCGGATCGGATGGGTCGGCAAGATTGGTTTTCGCCCATACGGACAGGGTTTGTTTGGAGAGACCGAGGGGGATTCCGACGTCGAATAGAGGGGTGGCGGTCTTGAAGTTGTCGGTGCTCGAAGGTGGTGTGTTTGCTGATGGTGCACCTGCGGGTGGTGTATGGTTGGTCAAGTGTTCCCCCTATCTCCATTGATGCTGACCAGCATAGCAGAAACCGGGGTGACATGCGTCCGCAGGTATGGGCTTCAGCAGGTATGGGCTTCAGGCGGCTGTGATTTGTGTCGGTTGAGAATATGGTGGCACTCTTGGGCTGGAGCCGGCTACCTTGATATCGATGTGCGCTTGCTGCGGACTCTACGGTGAACGAATCGAATATTGCGGGCCGTTGGTCCGGGCGGGAACGCAATATAATGCAACTACCTGTCCCGCACGCGCGGGGTTGATCCCCACCGGCGGCGCGCGGCGGCGGGCGCGAAGACACCTGTCCCGCACGCGCGGGGTTGATCCGTCACGGTCGAGTTTCGCGTTGATGTCACGGATACCTGTCCCGCACGCGCGGGGTTGATCCGGGATCCAGCGATTCCTCGCCTGTTTTTGTTCAATTGTTTGTTGAGGTTTTAGTCATGTAGTTTTTTCGGGTTTA
>ERZ1673750.631-NODE-631-length-24152-cov-18.413122_pt1 | contig 24152 bp, 25 predicted proteins | sample MGYA00580203_ERZ1673750 | MGnify/ENA primary metagenome ERZ1673750 (study PRJEB41218, sample SAMN15661763) | gut metagenome | host: Homo sapiens | place: Canada: London | collected 2015-08-20/2019-03-30 | study: EMG produced TPA metagenomics assembly of... | reverse complement strand
CTGTCTCCCTCCGCAAGCTCCGGGAGACACCGCCTTCCCGGCCAGAAAATAGGGGCGGCGGCACCCCTATTTCCCGTCCGGGAAGGCTCTCGCACTGCTACAATAGCAGTGCTCACCGACTAAAGTCGCTCTTCGAGTTGCAAGATGTAGGAAGTGTGGCCACAAACGCGGTAAAACCGCATTTGAACCACCCTTCCATCTTGCTTTCGGACGGCTTTAGGAGCCTACCCGAAAGGGGGTTCTCGACCGATAATCAGGTACCTAAAGATAGGGACCTGACCACCGTTCTCCAACCAGCGAAAAGGCGGCTTTTCGCAATCCCAGAACTTGGAAACGGCGGCGGCACCGTTTCAGAAGTTCCGTTTTATGAAAGTGAGGAGAAGAGTTTGTCGAACAGAGATATATGGCTGAAAGTCCGTGTGACAAATAAGGAAAGGGAAATCATCAAACGCAAGGCCGCTAAATTAGGGATGACGGTTTCGGATTATGTGCGCACGGCACTCATCCATTCCGACAATCTGAACGTCACGATGATTGATGTAGGACCCATCGAGGAGATTGCGACCGAGTTGCATAAACAGGGTGTGAACTTGAACCAGCTCATGAAGTTTCTCAACACATACGGTGTGGATGTCTACAACGCGGAGGAGACTTATCGCGTTTTGACGCGTGAGGGTGATATGTTCTTGAAAGTCTCAGATGTGCTCGGTCAACTTTGCGAAGAGGCAACAAGGCATAAGGTCTATATCACAGTCCATGATTTCAGCGATGGCGATAGTGATGAGTCCTAAATACTGATTTACATAAACGACGATTTGCGAAAGGATGAGAATGATAAAGACACAACCTGTCATCTGTTTGGAGACTGGCGAGAAGTTCGAGTCATTCAATGAGTGTGCAAGGGCCATCGGAGTTCCCCGTTCGACTCTTTACAATGCGGTGACAAAAGGACATGCCACACGGGGGCATCACTATTTCTATGCCGAGAAACCGCAACCATCCGATGAGTTCTTCAACCATCCACGGGGAAAGGCTCGGGTAAGAGTTCGTTGTATCGAGACTGGTGAGGTATTCGAGAGCACGAGGAAGGCGATGGAGAAGACGGGGATTGACCGCAGGGAAATCTATCGCGCTATAAACAACAAAGCCGGTGGATTTCACTGGGAGGTTGTCGATGATTAGCGAGTTTCAGCGAGAGAGTGGAAAGGACAACTAATATGAACTCTCAAATTGAGCTTTACCAACATAACCAAATCGCTTACGACAAGCTATGCGATATGCTCTCGCAGAGCGACCGCGCCTGCGTCATCCAGCCGACGGGCACCGGCAAGTTCGTCATCATCGCGAAGCTGGTTCAGGACAACCCCGATAAGCGTTTCCTGCTTCTCGGCACGAACGACTACATGTTCATCGACCAGATGGACAACCTTGAGAAGATAGCACCGGGCTTCCATCCCGATAACCTGCAATTCAAGACGTACTCCGCTGCGATGGTACATGCAAGGAGCGAGCATGTAACTTTACAGTACGACTACATCATCCTAGACGAGTTCCATCATTGCGGGGCACCGGAGTGGAGCAAGGGTGTCCAGTGGTTCATCGACGGCAGTCCCGATGCGAAGCTGCTTGGTTTCAGCGCGACCCCAATTCGCTTCTCGGATGACGGGCGCAATATGGCCGATGAGATTTTCGAGGGCAACATCGTCAGCAGCATGGAGCTTGAGGAGGCTTGGCTTCGCGGCATCCTGCCCATCCCGAAGTACGTCATCGCGCTCTACGATGCGCCCAAGGAGTTTGGCGAGTTGAAGGTCTCCATCGAGAAGGTCAAGGACAAGAAGAAATACTCGAAGTTCACGAAGAAGTACGAGGAGTTGCGCCGCTCACTGCAAGATGCCGGAGGGGTTGACACGGTCATCGCGAAGCACTTGAAGAAAAGCGATGCGAAGATAATCGTGTTCTGCCCGAACAATGAGAAGCTGCAAGAGTTCATGGCGTTGAGCCATGAATGGTTCCATGGCGTGAACGAGAACATCCACGTCTATAAGACGACCAGCGCCGACCCGACCGCAGGCACAGAGGACTTCCAGATGTTCAAGGACGATGATAGCGGTGCCCTCAAGGTGCTCTATTGCATCAACCAGCTCAACGAGGCCGTGCATATCAGCGGCATCGACGCAATCGTGATGGTGCGTCCCACGAAGTCGCCTGTCATTTTCCATCAGCAGCTCGGTCGCGCACTTAGCTCTGGCGGTAACGGCACACCGCTTGTGTTCGACCTCTGCAACAACTTCGGCTCACTCGGCGGCATCACTGGGATGCAGAAGCGCTTGGAACGCGCGTATGGTGAGATGACGGAATGTGGTGAGAAGCCAATCCACGACCCAAAGGATTTTAATGTCATTGACGAGATTAAGGACCCGCGCGAACTCGCGGCTGAACTTCGCGAAGCGTTGAATCCGAAGATGAGCATCGACGATAAGATTGCCTTCCTTGAGGAAGTTGCGGCGCAGAACGGAGGCATCCTATGAGAGATAAGAACCTGAATCAAATTGTTTCCGATGTAAGAAAGGCATATAAGAAAGGTAAGTTGGGGGAAGACCAGATTAGACGGTTGGATGACATCGGCTTTGACTTTATAGGTCAAAAAGCAAGAGGCGTGACACTACGCGAGTCAGTTGCAGACCTCTTGAGAACATATCCGCATGAGTACACATATTCTGAAATCGCGAATATATTCGATGTTGATTGGAATGTGTGTTACAGAATAATACGTTATCAAGGGTTAGAGGAGTTAGTAAAGCCTGTAAGAGGTCGCGTGAACATTGCGGGGCTTCTGGATGACTACGAGAACATCCGAGATGTAAATGCTTTGGCTGTCCGTTATGGAATTACCGTAGATTATGTAAGAGCCATTCTGAGAAGAGCCGGTAAAACCTTGCCGAAGTTTATAGACAACAAAGAGGCAGAGCGGATTTGCGCACTGCGCTTGGAGGGTAAGTCCCTCACTGAGATAGCCAATATTGTCGGGCGAAATGCTGCCACAGTTGCAAAGGTGTTAAATGAGGCTGATATTGCAGCGGGTAGTAGAAAACTTTCAAAAACCGATATAGGAGAGATTGAGAAGTGTCTTAGAGAAGGAGTGAGTAGGGCGGCAATTGCTGATAGATTCGGTATCAGCAGGTCTAATGTTCACCGTATCGCAAGCGCTGCCGGTATACAAAGCGATTGGCGGCAAGGAAGAAAGCGCACACGTTGTATCGAGACAGGTGAGGTCTTCTTGTCAGCTCATGACGCTCAGAAGTCCGTCAGCCCTAACTCTGTGAATGGCAACCGTGTCTCGTGTGCATGTCGTTCCGGCAATCGTTATCGCGGCTATCACTGGGAGTATGTAGATGACTGAGGTGGATAAAAACTCGACAATATGTTATCTGCGAGACGTATATCGTGCTGGCAGGCTTAATACTGAGCAGATACACCGTTTGGAGGAGATAGGCTTCGACTTCGACGGGCAGCTAAACCGTGCAAGAGAACGCAATAAGCCTTTACTCAATTTTCTTGTTGAGAACCCCCGTGTTTATACTAGATATGAATTGGCTGAAAGATTCGGGATAGACGCAAAAAAGTGCTATGAGATTGTAAGAAGGGCGGGTATGACCGCTCTCATTAGACCTGTACGTGAGAAGATTGATATTGAAAATCTCATCGCTGATTACGAAGCCGGTATGTCAATAGATGAACTTGCCTGTAAATATGACGCAGCTTATGCCTATGTCCGTAGGCTAACTAGCAGTTGTAGAAGATATTCAAAGGCGAAACCCATAAGTGACGAGGAAAAGAAGGAGATTATAAGGCTGCGTAATAATGGGATGACGATTACTGCGATAGCGGAATCAGTTGGACGCAGTGGTACCGCTGTCGGAGAGGTACTTCGTCAGAACGGTTTTGAGACAGATTTACGTATTCCGAAGCAAGTCATTGCTCAGGCAGAGACGCTAATCCGAGAAGGCGATAAGTCTTATCGGGAGATTGCAGCTTTATTGGGCATGTCAACCTCGAATGTCAGTCGCGTGGCAAAATCCATCGGGGCTAAGTCAAATTACAAGCATAATGCAAAGAGGGTGCTTTGTATCGAGAGTGGTGAAATCTTCTCCTCAGCGACGGAGGCACAACTACATCTGTCTACTCCAAACAGCGGAGGAGTAAGTGCAGCATGCAAGTCTGGCAAGAAATATAAAGGTTGCCATTGGAAATATGTAGATGATGAAGATGATAGGTGAGAGGAGGAATGACCATTGACCATCATCAAGCAGCGAGCCGTCACAGAGAATGGACATCAGCGCAACCTCCGCGCCTACATCAACGATGACAAGAAGGTTCTTCTCCGTGACTCTCAGAACATGGATGGGTGCACCAACATCAAGCGTTGGGCGACTTTCATGGAAACCACGCGTAGGCGCTTCGGTCACGATAAGGCATCGCGAATGGTCCGGGACAAGAAGACCGGCGAGTTGAGGCAGTCGAGGAACACGATTATGTACCATCAGATACTCGCCTTCCTCCCGGATGAATGTGACATCAACGGCGGCAAGCTCACGCCAGAGGAGTGCATGGCTTACGCGAAGGAGTACGCGGCGAAGTTCTATCCGAATCAGCAGGTGGTCTTTGCCCTGCACAACGAGTATTGCAAGGAGGACAAGACCCATCGCTATGCCGTTCATATGGTCATAAATCGCTCCGACATCCAGACGAAAAAGCGCCTCAATGAAGGGCGCGGACAGAAGGCCAAGGTCGAACGTGCCTCCCGCATCCGCAAGATGGACAAGGCATGGGGCTTGAAGCAGGTGGAGCGCGATGAGCGCAATTCCTCCGTCCATAAGAAGCAACCGTCGAAGGTGGAGAAGGAGATTGAGGGGCGCGGGGGAGAGTCCTACAAGATGAACCTGCGCGAGCTGTGCCGTCTCGCAGCCGACAAGGCCGAGAACATCTACGAGTACCGTGAGATGCTTGAGGGCTGGGGCGTTGACACCCAGTTCCGCAAGGGCAGGCTCTACGTCACCGACACCGACAACTCCAAATACTCCTTCTCCCTCGCGAAGCTCGATGCCGACCTGAACGCGAACGGCCTTGAGGAGCGGTTCTTGCAGAACGTGGAAGCGGACATCGAGGCCAAGGGCGCGGAAATCGCCGAGGCCCGAGCGGCAGTCGAAGCCGAGCGCCAGCGCGTCACCGGCATCCGCGATGCCTACCTAGAGGACATGAGGAAGACCTACCTCGATTACCGTAAGAAGGCGCATGGCTTGGAGGGCACTGCCCTCGCCGCGTTCCCGAAGCTCGAACTCAAGCGCCCGCCCAAGGAGGTCATGGACGACCCCGAGGTGAAGCGCCTGTGGCTCGCATATCGTCGCGGTGCCGACGAGCTGCGCGTCGAGATGGCTTCCGAGGTTCCCTATGCACGCAAGCCCAAGAAGGGCGGAGGCACGAGCGGGTCCGGTACCCAGCCGCGCCGCGAAGCACCGTCCATGGGCAAGGATGAGCGCGGGCATGAGCGACCGGACGTGCGTTAAGTAGCGGCCCCGTGAAGATACCCAACATCTCCACATTGGTAGGTTTATGGTATGCTACAATAGTAGCAACACACGACCATGAGAGGGGCGTTGATGTATCTGAACGAGATTCTTCCCGGTAATTGGCGCGAGGATGAGTGGCCCGAGCACATCGAGGTCAGCCACGAGTCCTCGCGCTTCAAGAGCCGCAGGTACGTGCCGCGCGTGAACTCCGCCAACAAGTCCTCGGCCAACCCGGTCGATGGCATCTGGTGCTCGCACTGCGGCTGGGCCGGTGTCATCGCGCAGGACATGACCGATTTGGATGAGGTGACGGAACCGCAGTTTGACATCTTGGCCGAAGACGTGCCGACCTTCTGTCCGAAGTGCGGTTCCCTCCTCATGTATTAGAGTGGGAGGACGGACACATGAACATCATCGGGCAACGCGACTTGAAACCCTGTCCCTTCTGCGGTCATGAACCCATGTCCGGCGAGGTCAGACCGGCGACGCGCAAGTCGCCACCTCTGTTCGGCATCACCTGCATCCATTGCGGTGCGGAGATGACCGGCGAGTTCATAGATGAGCTGATACAGCGATGGAACGCCCGAGCCGCTGCGACGGCTTCCATTGATAAGGAGGTGATGAAAGGGGCGTTTGACAAGGAGCGGCGCGATGTGGCGGAGCGGCTGTGGAAGCACATCGGCAAGCCTCTGTTCACGGGACAGGATGTTGAGGACATCATAGGTGTACGGCGAAGTGACTTCAATCTCATTCTGGCCGACGCGTCGTATCGCCGCCTCGCCGACCTCATCGAGCCTGAACCAGAGCTGCCGCTTAATGTCTGCCCGTTTTGCGGGACGGGTGTTATGGGGGAGGGGCGAGATGCAGTCCATGGATAAGGACGGGGCCACCGTGGTGGATATGGTCGCGGATTGGCTTGAGGAGAACGGCTACGACGGGATGACCGACGGTCGGTGTTCCTGCACCGGCGGTTGCCTCATGCACTGCGGGTTGGTTCGCAGTCGCAGGTGCTCTGCGGCGCACCTGTTCCCCTGCACGCGATGCACCCACCTGACCACCTGCGACCGCACCACGGGTGCCGACGTGTACAGCACCGATGCCGATTGGTGCGGCGAGTTCGAGGAGGCGTGAATGCCGAAGACATTGAAGAACTTCGCGGACAGCGAGAGGGCAAGGGAGTACCGCAACCGACAGCGGGAGAGGAACTATGCCCTGTGCCCCGGCGATGATGATGTCCGTCACACAAGGTGGCGGGATTGGGAGAGGGAACTGGTGATGGAGCACACGATGCCGGACAGGGAAATCTCGCGTATGACCGGCAGGAGCGTGCGTGCCATACAGGCGATGCGGCATAAGTTGCGGAAGACGGGGGAGGTCCGCACCGATGAGTAAGGTGGACGGCGACCTCATCCAGAGCATCCTCTGGTACGCGATAGCCGCCATCTGGGCGCTCATCGCGATAGTGCGATGGCTCAGTGGCGAATACGAGGGGTCGGATGCCATGACCCACTTCGGCATCGCCTTCATCTTGGCGAACATCTTCGAGCTTCGGTCGGAGATGGGTAAAATTGGAGAAAAGTAGTTTACTATTGATATAGTATGGTATAATACTATTGCTTGGAAAGGAGAACGAATGGCTGACAATGAATGCAGGGAGGCGGATTGCGCCCATTGGCTCGGCAGAAATCTGGGATGCGAATACCCCGATTTGGATGGGTGCCGCATCAGCCCGTCCAACTGCCCGGAATACATCAGTTGCGAGGATTATCAAGAGCAGGAGGAGTTCTATGAGTAAGAAGCAGTCGGAGGAGAAGTGGGTCGTGGAGGTGCGCCGCGCCCACGCGGTGGAGCATCGACCGGGCAACTGGTGCTGCGTGGCTCAATGCGATGACGGTCAGACCGCCATCACCGTGGCCGATGCCTTGCAGAACTTCATGCGAACCGGACTCATAGGCGATGATTTCCACACCCGCACCAGACTGGTGGGCGAGAAGGAGGTGTGACGGCATGGCATATAGCGCGAAGCACCTCAAGGAATCTCTAGGACAAGGGGAGGATATGGAACGCGATGACGAGCGTGTCGAGACGCACATCAGCGGGGTCAGGAACCTCAGCGAGGAGGCGCGTGAGATGCGTGCCGCAGGTCGCAAGCTGGTGGGCGAGGTCGAGGAGAAGGCCGATGACCTCAGCGATTACCGAAGGCTCTCCGGTTCCGTGAAGAAGCTCAAGGAGAGCGTGGATGCCCAGAGGGCCGAGGTCAATCAGGCTGTGAAGAAGATGGACCAGACGCTTTACGAGATGCGCAATCTGGTCGATAGGGTCGAGGAGCTGTACAACAGCGCCAAGGACGAGACCCATTCCGCAGAGCAGGCCGCGCTCAACGGTGTCAACAAGGCCCAAGAGGAGGCGCGTGAGATGACCCTGCACAACCTTGAGGAGGCGACGGAGCGCAGCAAGAAGGCCATCGACACGATGGTCTTGGAGTCGAAGCGCCGCATCGAGCGCCTTGCGATGGTCACCCTGCCCGACCGCATGTTCCATTTCCTCAAGTGGACGGCGCTCATGCTCGTGCTGTTCATCTTGGTCCACATCGTCTGGCAGATGTTCTCATAAGAAGTGATTACATCCTGTGTGGATGATGCGGGAGCATACATATAAGTTCAGGTTAAAGAAAGCGCCGACCGGACGGCGTGGGATTGAAAGGAAGAGATTGGTCATGGAAGACAACAAGGATTTCGATAAGGATAAGCAGGAGAGGGGCGCGCAGCAGATGCCGCACGTCCCAACCGAGGGGGAGGAGGATGAGAAGAAGGGCACCATTGTGCTCTTCGGCCATGAGTTCGACAAGAAGAAGGCCGTGATGGCCGGACTCGGTGGGCTGCTGGCAATCGCCCTCATCGGCGGCGGTGTCTGGTATGCGGCTTCGCAAAAGCCGGAGCCGAAGGAGCCAACGCCCATCGAGCAGACTGAGAAGACCGAGCAGCATGTCATCCAGCTCGGTGCCAAGGCGGACGGTTGGGTGAAGGGCGAGTCCTCACCGGTCATCGCCCACATCGTGAACAAGGAAGAGAAGGTGGACTACTATCACGCCTACGACGCGAACGAGCCTCATGCGCTCGACGTGCCGGGGGCCGGTGAGTACGAGGTCTCCTTCATCAGCCCCGTGGACAAGGACGGCTCCATCTACGAGGTCCCCAAGACCGCCAAGGTGAAGTCCGAGGCCGAAGACAAGGATGGGAAGGACACGGGGGATGAACTGCCCTTCGAGTTCAAGCCCATCGCGGCTGACAAGGCCGACGCAGATGCGCTCAACGCCATCGTGAAGTCCGTCGGAGACGCCGTGAAGAAGGGCGACGAGACCCTGACCGGCGCGAACGGCACCAAGGTCATCGAGCTGGTCAAGGAGAACGCCAAGGCAAACCCGAACGCCGACAAGGACAAGGTGGACGAGGAGAGCCAGAAGGCCGAGGAGGGCGTGACCGACGAGCCGTCAGGCGGGAACGCGGGCGCGTCCAAGCCCGAGACCGGCGGTAATAGCACATCCAGCGGTAATGGCGGTAGCACCGGCTCCAACGGCGGTTCAGGCAGCTCGAACAACGGTGGCGGGAGCAAGCCGCAGCACACCCATAACTGGGTTCCCCAGACCACGGTTGTGCATCATGATGCGCAATATCAGACCATCCACCACGATGCGGTGTACGGCACCCGTGTAACATGCAATCAATGTCATGCTGACCTTACGAATCAAGATGTGTTCGCACATTTTGAGGAGTCCTTTCTTAATGGTGGTAGTTGCGAGTCGTATAGTACCGTAGATTATCAAATCTCACCAGCATGGGATGAGCAGGTTCTTGTAAGTGATGCTTGGGATGAGACGGTGACTACTGGTTACAAGTGTTCTGGATGTCCCGCCACCAAATAGAGCATACAGATATGTTCGTATAGAAAAGCCCCTGACTCTGATTGTCGGGGGCTTCGTCATATATCAGTTTTCACAGAAGCAATGTCCTTCATTTCGGGATTCCACCCCGAACCCCGCAAGGGACGCGTCCCTTGACCCGTATCTCGGGTTCCACCCGAACCCATCCTCGCCGGAGGGCAGGGAAAGCAGGAGGCCTCCTTTCCTTTACCAAAAGGATTTCCCGTGAGCCTCCTGTAAACGGGCTTTCGCGGCATATCCTCGCCAAGGCTCCGGTATTCCACGCTCCCGTTGACAGCGGTTCCGCGCCGATTATGCGCGAAAGAAAAGCCCCGTTTTGAGCCGGGGCTTTATTGTCAGAGCATCAACTAGTTAATGGCATAGGGCGAAAATAAAGTATCCGCAAAGCACAGTTCCGAACATTAGCCATGAGCCGATAGCAGACCATTTGGTTGCAACTTTTGCAACAGTCGGCAAATTTCTATATTTTAGACGATAGAAGATGAGGGCGTAGATGACCGCGATGTATTGAAAAAACATTCCTAGAACGAACCACATCGCCTTCCATTCTTTTGTCAGTACGGGAACTTTGTAACGCCCATCAAGCATCTCGTATTTCATCTTTCCTCACCTCGCTTACTCATCATCGTTCATTGTTCTTTACCTGCGGTCCTTGATTTCGCCCGCTGTTGCTCTCTAATGCCCTTGCCGCCTCCCTCATGACCTTCATTTCAGATTGAAGGGATACATGAGGCTCAGGCTCATTTTGAGGTTCCACCTCATCTTTGATGTGGTCAAGGTGCTCAAGGACATCATGGCGCTTGCCGATTTCAGTGAGAGAGGCGACCTTGGCGCATTCTCTGAACCATGGAAACGTCTCTTGCAGTCTCTCCAAAACTGAGAACGCGTCGGCATAGGACATTCCATGGATGGATTCATATCCCGAATACTGGGAGTGCTCGAATCCGTTTGCCTCCATGAAAGCCTTGATTTTCAGCCATGCGTTGTTGTAGCTCGTGGTACTGCCAGAAGGAGAGGGATATAACTCCTCCAACTTCCCGTTATCCAAATCGAAATTGAACGCCTTGCGTTTGTGCGACATGGTGCATCATCGCCGTCATGCGTATAAGCGCTCTGGATTGTTACGGCGCAGAACATCAAGGTAATCAACTTGTTCATCGCAGTCGTCCTCGAAGGCGGTCATGGACTTGATGTTGCGCATGACCCATCCTGCTCTGGACAGCAGTGATAGCGCGAGGCACTGCGACTCGACCTCATCACCGTCAGCCGCCTTCCAAGTCCCTTGCGCAATGCGGACACATCCGTACCGAGAGACGTTCCTGTCGGTGTAGTCGTAGAGGGTTTGAATGTCGTACCCGTTGCGCTTCGCTTTGTCCTCATCGAACTCGATGGTGAAGCTCCATGGAGTCGGTTCAATCACTTTCAGCGTATATTTCATCCTACTTCACCTCTCTCTTAGTCCCTTCCTATATCTAAAGGTTGATAGCTTTCTACACTACTATTATACTACATTCCAGCCATTTCCACAACTGTTTTCTACCGTGCGGAGACCGCGATTTCAGGCACTTTGGCCTGCTCATCGTGGCTCTTCGACGCGCCCTTCATTGCTGTGACTTCGCCCTTGAGGGACACCTTTTCGGGTGCGCGTTCCACGTCGCGGTCACGGCGCTTCTCCAAGACATCGTTGTAGCGCCCGATGATGAGGGTGCCCGCCTTATCGGCCTTCGCCGCCGCCTTGAACAGGTATGATGGGTCGTCTTCCAGCGCGTGCATCCACGATTGCAGGTAGGAGACGTGGTTCTCGTAATGCTCGCCCTCGTAGTCGGTGTTCTGGATGCCGAGGTCTGCGGAGAGGAAAAGGGAGCCGAGTTCGGCCACAAGCTCCTCCTGCGCGTACTCGGGGCTTCCGAAGTCAGTGTTGCAGCCGCGATTGAGGGCGGAGGGGTGTCCGGTCGAATGGGTCATCTCATGCAGGAGCACGCGGGTGAACGTCTCATCCGATAGGAAGGTCTCGCGCGGGGCGATGAGGATGCGGTCGGAGCCGGGGGCGTAACCGGCGCTCCCCTGATAGCGCATGGATTCCACGATGGGGCAGCGGGAGGAGAGGATGAGGTCGTCCGCGATGGCGGCGGTGCGGTCGCTCACATGCTCCGGTACCGGTGGGGCGGGGATGCCCTCGATTTCGCTTGCGTTGAAGACGTTCCAGTAGCCGACGCAGCGCAGGTAGTGTCCGGTGACCTCCTTCTCACCCGTGTCCTCGTTCTCCTCCTTGATGGAGAACTCGCGCCATTTCTCGATGAGCGCGGCCTTGGCTCCCTTCTTGAGGTGCCAGCCGCTATCGCGAATCTGGTTGAATGTGCACCAGCGGTTGTCCGTGAACCCGCGCATGTAGCCGACGAAACCGAGATGGAAGCGGTTGCCGCCCTGATACACCGTGCCGGATACCGGGTTATGCGGGCTGAGGGAGGGGATGTAGGGTTCCGACCAGTGGAGTCCGTCGCGCTTCATGCCCTCGATAATCTTCTCGACCACGAGCGCCCGCTGCTTCTCCACGATTTCAAGCGACTTCGATTTCCTCTGCTCTTTCATTTCAGTCCTTTCCGCGTCAGCCGATGACATCATTATATCAATGCATATGGGCGGCGACCTGATGCCGATTTTCAAAAGGTTGCAGGAAAAAACGACCCCGCAGAATCGCGTCTGCGGGGCGTTGAGAGGGGCGGGTCTACACTGATGCCAGCCGTATGTCAAATTGCCGCCATAAGGCTCAGGATGCGTCTGGTGCGATTTGCGTATTTTCAGCTTGGTTCTTGGCCGTTTCCTGCATACTTGTGACGAGGACGGTGCGCTCGTTATCGACCCAGATGTTGTAGGAGCAGGTGACGAGCGAGATGACCTGCTCCGGCTCCGTCTCGGCATCGAGCACCATGGCTGCACTCGCCTTGGATTCACCGTACCATGCGCGGAAGTCCGTCTCGCCCTCGAAGTCGATGCGCTTGTTGCGCTCGCGACCGTTGACTATCTGCGCGAACCGCGCCTCGTAGGTCATCTTCGCGGTCGGGGTCTGGATGAGCACGCGGGAGTGCTCGCGGGCGAAGCCCTCATCCGTGTAGCTGGCGATGATTCCCATGGGCGCGGCCACCGTGTCGTTCCAGAAGTGATGGCCCATGATGACGGCGTTGCGGCTGGACAGGCCCAGCTCCTCGCAAGCGGCGTCGAGGTAGATGCAGCCATGGGGGTTGTAATTGCCGTAAACGTCATGGCGTAGGTAGTATTCGGGCGCGTCCGCATGGGCTTGCAGGATGGGGGAGTTGACGGATGTGCCGGGGATGGTGACCCAGCCGATGACATCGGGGTTGATGCCCTGCCAGTACGTCCAATCGACCTCGGGGAACCCATCACCGGAATTCTCCACCACCTCGGGGGCGTTGGGTGAAGGGGGAGTGTGAGCGGCCTCCCTGCTCATGAGGAGGAGGGCGACCATGGCTGCGGCGGCAAACAGGAACACCGCCGATGCCGCGAAAGCTATGCGCGATTTCGTTCTCTTCTTCAATTCCGTTCACCTCCTAGCTTCTAATCATATCATCCGTCGTTTCTGGCTTTTGAATCGTCTCCATGAGAAAGACCCGGCACCCCGATTGCAGGATGCCGGGTCTTGAAAAGGAGAGGGTCGCTACTCGGCAGTCGCCGGTTTCTCCTCGCCGCAGAGCGTGCAGACAAGCTTGTCCGGCACGGACTCATCGTAAGCCGGGGAATCGGTGACCTCGCGTGTGAAGCCCTCGCTCACCAGCACCTCGCCGGTGATGGGCACGTTGGTGGAGTACCCGGAGTGACCGGTGTCCTTGATATGCGCATCGGCGATGCCGTCGATGGTCTGCTGGCAGTCGTTGCACACGGTGTGGTAGCTGGTCTTGGTCTCATAGACCGGTGGGACGTTCTCGGTGTGGGTCACCGCGTCGTGATGCACCGTCTTGTAGGTGACCGTCCAGTCGTGCTCGCAGGGCTTCTCGCCATCGACTTGCTCCTGCTGGCTAGTCGGGGTGTCGGAGCCGGGAATCACGTCCGTGCCGCCTTGCCTGCCGGACAGGTAGATGCCGCCGGTGATGAGACCGGCGACGAGCAGGGCACCCGTCGCGATACCGACGAGGATGCGACGCTTGGCCTTGGCCTCACGGTCGGCGGGGGTCTGCGGTTTCTCTCCGTCGTTCAGACGGTTCTTGTCATCCATGGGTGTCCCCCTTTCTGGGATAGGGCGGGCGCTCCCCATTTACATGGACGGAGCACCCGCAGCATGTGCAGTGGGTTAGGCCTCGGAGTCGCCCGAGACATCCCCGTTGTCAGTGTCGCCGCCTTCATCGACTGCGGCATCCTCGGCCTTCGCGGCGCGGCGGTTCTTGATGCCGTAGTAGGCGCAGCCGCACGCGAGCACGGCGAGTGCCGCGATGGAGACCACGATGAAGAAGTCGTTGCCGCCGGTCTTGCCGAAGAACCCGCCGGGAGGCGTGGTGGTCACGGTGACCGTCTGCCCCTCATCGTCGATGTCCTTGTGCTCGGCGACCAGAACCTCGGTGGCCTCGTTGCCCTGCTCGGTCTGCTTGTACAGCTCCTCGAACACCACGAGGTCGTGGCCGTCGAGGGAGGAGGCGTCGAACTTGCCGAGGTCGATGTCGATGGTGCCGTTCTGACTGTTGGGCGTGAACTTGAGTTCGGCGGTGACGTGCTGGTCGTTGATGGACAGCATCTCGCCGGTCTTCTTGTCCATAAGCGTCGCCTTGAGGGTGTATTCCTTGCCCGGAATCAGGCCCTCGTAGGTCACGCGGTCGGTGATTACCGCATCCTTACCGGCCATCAGCGTGTGGTCGCCGTCGGACTTGTCCGTGGCGGTGGTGCCGATGACGGTGGGCACGAGGTTCACGGTCTGCTCCTCGGAGTCGAGGTCGCATTCGGAGGCGACGATGACGGGGGCGGAACCCTCCTCATCCGCGACCGCGTTCTTGGACATGACCTCGAACACCACGATGTCCTTGGTCTCGCCGCCGAGGCGGTCGATGACATCGTTGGCGTTGAAGTGGAAGTCCATGGTCACGGTGCCGTCGTACTTCTCCGGGGTGAACTCGGCGGTCTGGTAGACCAGATGGGAGATGAGGTCTTCGTTGTCGGCGATGAACTTGCCGAGGGCATCCATGTCGATGGACACCGGCAGCTCGCCGGTGGCGGAGTAGTTGAGCACGATACCGGAGTCCTTGAGCACGGCCACGTCGGAGACGGCTTCCTTCTGCTCATCGGTCAGGGCATCGTAGCCAACCTTGCCGGATGCGTCCACGGTGGCGGAGGTCAGGCCGTCCTCATCGGTCTCATAGGTGGTGTCGATGACCTCGAAGGTGCCGTCCGCATGGACGCGCACGGTCTGGGACTTCTTCACCGAACCGTCCTCGGCGGTCTCATCGGAGACCACGATGTCGGCGATACCCTCATCCTCATCCTGCGCGGAGAGTCCGAGCACGTCGAGGAGCTGCTGCATGAACGCCGCGACATCCGCCTCGGTGTACTTCTCGCTGCCATCGCCCGTGAGGATGGGAAGGCCGGTCTCGGCATCCATGAGGATACCGGTCATGGTGTAACCGATGCCGGTCAGGGCGTTCTCGTAGGCCACATCATCGGTGATGGTGGTCTCCGCATCCGCGATGACGTTCTTGTCCCTATCGAGACCGTCGGTGGCCGTGGTGGAGATGCCCGTCACATGGGCGGTCGTGGTCTGCTTGCCGTCCTTGATGTCGGCGTGGGCCACAAGCTCGACGCCGTTCTTCTCAAGGCTCTCGAATGCGACCATCTCGGTGTCCTGCGGGATGCCGGTGGAGTCGAAGGTGAAGGTCACCTCGACCTTGCCGTCGGCCTTCTCGGGCATGAAGGTGGTCTCTGCGGTGACGGGCTTGCCGTCCACCTCAAGAGCCTTCTCCGTGACGTTGCCCTCCTCGTCGGTCACCTTCACATGGAGGCTGCCCTTCAAGGTGTAGGTCTTGCCGGGGATGACGTTCTTGTACTCCACGGTGTCGATGACCGTGGTCTTGCCGTCGGTCACGACGTTCTTATCGCCGTCATGGCCGTCCAGCGCGGTGGTGCCGATTTGCGGGCGGGTGACCGTGGTGGTCTGCTTGCCGTCCTCGATGTCCGCATGGCTGGCGATTTCAACGCCGGTGCGCTCAAGGGACTCGAAGACAACGATGTCCGTCTTGTCGGCGATGGCGCGGGAGTCGAAGGTGAAGGTCACCTCGACCTCGCCGCTGGCGGTCTCGGGTGTGAAGGTGGTCTCAGCCGTCACCGGCTCGCCGTCCACCTCAAGAGGCTCCGCCGTGAGGTTGCCGTCCTCGGCGGACTTCTTCACCTGCATAGAACCCTTCAAGGTGTACTCCTTGCCGGGGATGAGGCCGGAGTATTTCACGGTGTCCACGATGACCGTCTCGTCATCGGTGACGATGTTCTTGTCGCCGTCGATGCCATCCAGCGCGGAGGTGGTGATGAACGGGTGCTTGACCGTGACGGTCTGCGCCTTGTCTTTTATGTCCGCATGGGCGGCGATTTCAACGCCGTTCTTCTCAAGGGACTCGAAGGCCACGATTTCCGTGTCGTGGGGGATGGTCAGGGAGTTGAAGTGGAACACCACATCGACCTTGCCGTCGGCCTTCTCAGGCGTGAAGGTGGTCTCTGCGGTGACGGGCTTGCCGTCCACCTCAAGGGGCTTCTCCGTTACCTTGCCCTCCTCATCGGTCACCTTCACATGGAGGGTGCCCTTCAAGGTGTACTCCTTGCCGGGGATGAGGCCCGTGTACTCCACGGTGTCGATGACCTCGGTGGTGTCATCGGTGATGACGTTCTTGTCGCCATCCGCGCCATCCACGGCGGTGGTGCCGATTTCAGGATGGGTCACGGTGACGGTCTGGTTCTCATCGTCGATGTCGGCGTGGGACGCAAGCTCGGTGCCGGAGCGCACAAGGCTCTCGAAGACCACGATGTCCGTCTTGTCCTCAAGGTCGCGGGAGTCGAAGGTGAAGGTCACCTCGACCTTGCCGTCGGCCTTCTCGGGCGTGAAGGTGGTCTGGCCCGTGACGGGCTTGTCGCCCACCATCAGGGGCTTGCCGTTGCTCTTGGAGTGGAGCTTGCCGTTCAGGGTGTACTCCTTGCCGGGGACGAGGTTCCGGTACTCCACGGTGTCGATGACCGTGGTCACATCGTCCACGACCACATCCTTGTCGCCGTCGATGGCATCGCGTGCGGAAGTAGAAATTGCCGGGGCGGTCACGGTGACGGTCTGGTTCTCATCGTCGATGTCCTCATGGGTCGCGAGCACGTTGCCGCCGCGCTCAAGGGACTCGAACATGACCAGCTCGGTGCCGGGTTCGATGTCGCGGGAGCTGAACCGGAAGGTCACGTTGGCGGTGCCGTCGGACTTCTCGGGGGTGAAGGTCGTCTCCGCCTTGACGGGCTTGCCGCCGACCTCAAGGGGCTTCGCCACGGGCTTGCCATCTTTCTCGGCCTTCACCTGCATGGAACCCTTCAAGGTGTACTCCCTGCCGGGTACGAGGTTTTCGTATGCCACGGTGTCGATGATGACTGTTTCGTCGTCAGTGACGACGTTCTTATCCTTGTCGATACCGTCCAGCGCCGTGGTGGAGATGCGAGGGTTGCGGACGGTGACCGTCTGCCCCTCATCCTCGATGTCGGCGTGGGACGCGAGTTCATGGCCGTCGTGCTCAAGGGACTCGAACGCGACGAGGTGCGTCTTGTCCTTGAGAGAGAGGGAGTCGAACGTGAAGGTCACGTCCACGGTGCCCTCGGCGCTCTCGGGCGTGAAGGTGGTTTCAGCCGTCACGGGCTTACCGTCCACTTTCAGAATTTCCTCGGTGACCTTGCCCTCATCATCGGTCTTCTTGATGTGCAGGGTGCCCTTGACGGTGTACTCCTTGCCGGGGATGAGGTTCTTGTAGGCCACACGGTCGGTGACGGTCGCCTTGTCGTCAGTCGCCACGTTCTTGTCGCCGTCCGCGCCATCCACGGCGGTGGTGCCGATTTCCGGCTCGATGACGGTCACCTGCTGGTTCACGTCGGACTTATCGGTGTGCTCAGCGATGAGGGAGCCACCATCATCGTACAGCTTCTCATAGACCGTGATGGTCTTGCCGCCGAGGGCGATGGTGTCGATGGTGAACTCCACGACCTCGAACCCGGTGGGGGACTGGGCCGTGAATCGCTTCTCCACGGTGATGGGGTGGCCGGAGGCGTCCAGCAGGACATCGCCGGTCGCGGAGTCGTGAAGCTCCGCCGTCAGCTTGTAGTCGCGGTTCGGGAAGAGGTTGGCGTAGGTCACCTTGTCGGAGACCTTGACCTCCCCCATGCCGACGAGGGAATCGCCGTCCATCGGGTCGTAGGCCTTGGTGGTGATGGACGCCTTCACGTCGGTGAGGGTGCCGAAGTCGTACACCTTGCCGTCGCGGCTCACGATAACCGTGGTCTCGATGAGCTGATAGCCCTCGTTGGCGGTGCAGCGCAGCTCCTCGATGAGGTAGGTGTCGTAGGGCAGTGCGCCCTTGGAGTCATCCGGCGTGGTGCCGCCGAACCAGACGCCTGCGGTGGCGTCCAGCTTGGAGCTGTCGATGACACCCTCGGCATCAAGCGCCCAGTCGTTGGCGTTAGTCTCATGGGTGTGCTTATTCCAAGAGGAGGCGGAGGAGAAGTAGCCGTTCTCATCCGTCACGACCACATGGCTCTCGCCGGTGGTCTTGGAGGTGAGTTTGAACGCGACGCCCGCGAGACGGTCCTGACCGTCCTCGCCCTTCTTGGTGAACTCAAGGTCGCTGCGCATGACCTGATTCTCGAACGCCCCGTCGAATGGGTTGACCAGAGCGCCGTCCTTGGAGATGCGGAACCGGTGCTCCTCGCCGTCGGTGAGCAGGTAGCCCTCACCGGCCTTGACCTCTTGGATGGAGTAGAGGCCGAAGGGGAGCCACTGCGCGTCGGAGGACGCATGGCCGTCCTCGATGGTGAGGAGGGGCTGGATGACCTGACCCTTGGTGTAGGTCACGCCGCCCACGATGACGGGCTTGTCGTTGAGGCTCTTGACTTGGAACTGGGTCCCGTCGAGGGACGCGCCGCCGAGCGGGTCGCCGGTGCCGGTCTCGATGTCGTGCTTGGTTATCTCCACACCGCCGCGAACGATGTCGTCCTTGGCGTTGAAGGAGTACATCTTACCGTCCTCAGAGACCGTTACGCGCATCTCGTTGGAGGTGTTGAGGTAATCATCGTTGGTGGCCGTCTCGCGGATGATGTATTTGCCGTAAGGCAGGCAGTCAGCAGAGGTCTTCGCCACGCCGTTCTTGTCAGTGACGATGGTCTTCACCGTCTGACCGGGTTTGTGGCTCTTGCCATCGACCGTGACCGCGTTGGGGTTGTCGTTGATGATGGAGAAGGTGATGCCGCTGAAATCAGCACCGCCATGCGGGGTCTGCCCAGTCTCGGAGTCGAGCTTCTGGACGGACACGCCGCCGCGAATCACCGTTTCCGGGATTTCGGGAAGGTTGAAGGTTGTGACGCCGCTCAGAGGATTCTCCTGAATCTTCTGGAAATTCACATCGGAGTTCAACTTGTAACCGGTCGGAGCTTTGGACTCGTAAACAGCGATAGAACCGCGAGGAAGAGTCGGCGTTCCATCTGCGGACTTATAAAGGTCATCTCCTCGAATGAGACTTTGTTCAGAGTACATGGCAAAACCGTTTGTATTGGTTCCAAATACCCAAGTGCGCGTCGGCTCCACATTGGCCTTCTTGAGGGCATCATAGGTGTCGTAATCCACGGTATCGAAATACTCGATGGTAAACTCTGCACCCTCAAGTGAGGCGGAACCTTGGGGAAGGTTATTGGCGTTGTATTCCTTATCACCATCGAACTTTCCAACAGCCATGCGCATCGGGTCGCCAGCAGGGGCATCCGCTACCTGCACCGTGGTGGTCTGACCGCCGTGGACCGTGACCTGCTGGTCGGGGGCGGGCAGATAGCCCTTGGGCGGTTTGGTCTCGCGCACCGTGTAGGTGCCCTCGGGAAGCTCAAGGGTGTTGGTGTCGCCGTTGGCGTTGGTGCGCAGAGTGCCCATGTTCTGGCCTGCGGCGTTCAGCACGGCGAACTCTGCGCCCTCAAGGGAGTAGCAGTCGTTGCCGTTGGTGATGGATGCGTTGGCGCTGGCCTTGTGGATTTTCAGCTTGCCGGAGCCGATACGCCAGCGGATTCTAAAGAAGCCCGCACCGGCCTGAGTCATCGCCGTGGGGACGGTGACGCCGATGACGGCCTCGTTGCCGGATACGGAGAACACGCGGATGTGCTGGCCGTGGTTGTTGTCCTTATGGGCGGCGTCGTTGTAGCCGGGGTTGCTGTTGAAGCTCGGGTCTACGCCGACATGGCCGCAGGTGAGGGCTACACGCGCCTCGTTGCCGATTTTCACCCAGCCGGTGTCCTGCGCCCAGATTTCGGAAGTCCACTCGATGGAGTAGTTACCGGCCTTGAGGGCGTCGAGGTTGACGGGCTGCCAGCCCATGGCCTGATTGATGGTCTTGTTCTCGTACCTGCCTCCTGCGGGGTTCTCGACTGCCGGGAGCGTGTAGCCGGGGCGGGTCTTGCCGGAATAGCGGTTGTGGCCCTTCGTGACGAAAGTCGCGCCCACGGTCGGTGCGGTCTTGAACTCCCAGGTTCCAATCTCGTTCACGCTCATGCGAGGCTCGGGCATACGGAAGAACGATGCGACATCCTTGCCGAAGCCATCGGACATCTTCACGCTCATCGCGTGGATGCCAGCCGGTGCCATGGCGAACTCCAACGCACCGGTCTCGGAGTCGTACTGCCACATGCCCATATCCGGCGTGTACTCGATGCCGTTGACCGTAACGCTGTCGATGGTGCGACCGTTCACGGCCTTGCGGGCTTCGCCGTCGTTGGCGATGACGACCTCGGTGGTCGGGGAGGTCGCGGGGACCGTGACCTTGCCCTTGCCGGATACATCGCCGGACACGCCATCGGAGGTCGCGTCGAAGTCGAAGGTGGCCTCCGCGTTCGCGTCCTTGGCGGTGTAGAGGAGCTGGATGCGGGAGGAGGCGACCATGGGCTTGCCGCTGTCGTCCTTCTCGGTGTAGCTCTTCGGCACGTAGACGAGGCCGGTGGCGTCGTCCACGATGAATCCATCGCGCATCTTCGCGTCGGCGTTGTTCTCGGCAGCGCCCCAGTCGGTGAGCTTGGCATCTGTGATGTCCGCACCGGCCCAGCCGACATAGTAGTCGGAGTCGGGGTCCGCCTCAAACAGGACGGCGTGGGAGACGGCTTGGGACATGAGGGCGTCCCAGTGCTCGGAGAAGCCGTCGCCGTTGTCATCCGCCCAGAGGCTATCGAGCGTCGCGTCGGGCAGCTTGGAGCCATCGACCACGGATGTGGTGACGGTCAGCACGTCGGCGCGGGCAAGGTTATCCGATTTTCCGACGTACTTTGCATCCGCGTTCTTTCGGATGTAGTCCTCGACGCTCTTGACGGCTTTTCCCTCATCGACATCGGCTGCCTTGAGGGGAGCGGAACCGAGGGAGCCGTTCTGGTAGAAGGTGGATGTGACGATGGTGTCGCCCTCGACCGTGAAGGTGGCCTTGCCGTCCTTGACATCGACGGCGGTGCCGTCCTCCTCACCCTTGAACACGGTGATGCCGTCGGAGAAGTACCCCTCATCCGGGGTGACGTTCACCGTGACATCGGTGCCGACCTCGACGGCCAGCGTCATGTCCTCGGTGCCGTCGAAGGAGAGCTTGCCGTGCTGGGTCTCGGAGAGCGAGACGGTCGCCATCTCGGGTTCAGCCGCGTATGCCGCGACCGGCCCGAATGCGTTGAGCATCGAGCTTGCGATGAGCACGGCGGACATCACCTTCGCGGTGATGCGCTTGCCGTCGAGCTTGCGCTTCGCGCATTTGATTTTGCCGAAGATTCGTTCCATGAAAGACTCCTTTCTTGATTGCTTGGTGGTTTGTCTGATTGCTATCTCTAACCGAAGTTGTAGCCGCCGATACCGCCCTCGGTATCCACGTCGGCCTCCTCGGTGTCATCTTCGTCCTCGACCTCGATGAACTCGGGGTCTTGGCATAGCTCCGCATCTCGGATGCGGCGGATGGCCGATGCGGTGTAGCCCATGCTCTCGGCCACCTCATCCTCGTCCCATGTCGGATGGGCGTTCGCGAGGTAATCGTAGACCGCCACGGCGCGGCGGTTGATGGACTTGGTGGTCTCATCGGAGTAGCAAAGCTGCTCCTGCGCGAAGAAGCGCTCGCCGTTGATGAGGTCTTCGCCCTCGCGCCACAGCAGCTTCTCGCCGTCCTTCTTGAGCCATACGATTTCATCCAGCTCGTCAGGGGAGACGAGAAGCATGGCGCACCCGACCTTGCGCACGGAGGCGGGAACCTCGACCCCCTCCAAGGTCGCCTTGCCTTGGGAGGATGCCGGGTTCCCGTCATACCAGTGCTGCACGAGGATGATGCCGTTCTCCTCAAGGGAGCCGAGATAGAGGTTCCAGTCGGTGAGGACGTTCAGCCCCTTGCCGCGATACGGCTCCGGGCACGTCTGCGTGGACGAATCGAACTCCTCGTAACGGTGGCTCTTGAAAAGCACCTCGACCTTCATCTACCGTATTCCCCCCTTCCTTGGACCCTTAACGGGTGTTGGCGTGCTCCTCGGGCGTGTTGTCCCCGGCCAGCTTGGCGGAGGACTCGCGCATCTGCTCGGACTCGCCCTTGAGGGTCGCGCCCTGCTCCTTGGCCGCCTCGCGCTCGGCTGCCTTCTCGGCCTTGAAGCCCTCGTTGGCTGCCTTGAGGCCCTTGACCAAATCCCAAGGCTTGACCTCGTACTTCTTGTACGGGTTCTGCTCATCACCGGCCTTGCCCGTCCAGACCTGAACAGGCTCGACGGCCTTGAAGCCGATGGTGACCTGCTCGCCGGAGAGCATCTGCTGCTTCATGCGCTCGTTGAGGAACACATCGCAGGAGTAGTGGCCGAGGTCGATTCCATTGACCTTGGTGCCCTCCGGGAAATGGACGTAGGCCTTCTCGAAGGTCCGACCGTCCTTGGCGGTGAACTCGTGCGGCGTGAGGAATGCAGCGGGCATCTTCACGTTGGCGTACTTCGCGTTCTCTGGCATGTCTATCACTCATCCTTTCTGTCCATAGAGTGCCTAAGACACCCTATATTGTATATCATCGGCAGGTGGGGTGAAGGGAAACCACACCATCAGGGTATCGGTTGCCCTAGCGGTTCCTGCTCTTTTCCTCTTTATCCTCAGCCTCCTCCTCGGCATCCATGTTTGCGGCCAGAACGGCAGCCGCCGCCCGTGCGCGGGCCGATTCCCCATGGATGGTGACGGGGCGCTCATGCACCGCGTTCGACACCACGCGCCCATGCGAGGTCACCTGAACCGCCTCGCGTAGGACGGCATGGCCGTCCTCATGCGCGTCAGAATCATCGTTCAATAGAGTCTGCACATCATAGAGCGAAGAGGTTACGGAGACGGTCGTGTCATCCACATCTGGCGTCACATCGCGGTCGTGTTCCATCTGAACATCCCTTCTAGCGTTCGTCTCTTCTGGTGGGGCTATCGGCACCGACGTTCTTGTCGAAAAGCTTAGCGGACGCTTCACGAGCCTCCATCGCTGCCTGCTTGAGACTTACACCCTGCGGATGGTCGTCAAGGGATGTTGCAAGTGAACTGCGCTTGAGGGTATTGATGATTTCCAATGCCCGTCCATCGTTTGCGACCTTTCCGAATGGCCCGTATTCTTCCCACGGCATATCGAGGCCGGGGATGACGGATGATGGATACTTGGAGCAATCTTCTATGAACTCCAACGCCTCTTCTTCCGTGACGGGGTTGCTTCCCATCTCTATATAATGGCGTGAGAGAGAGTCGGCTGCGGAGACGACCATGCGCAACTCATTCATATCCGGTAGATAGCGAAGCTCATTCTTTATCCTTGAGTACACTTGGTCGAGAAAACCATATTGCACTAGAGAGGCGATGAAGACATCATCTTTCATCATGAACTTCCTTCCTTATGACTAACGCTCATCTTTGCCGTCATGGTCATCGGTGCCACCGTTCTTCGCGGAGAGTCTGTCGGATGCCGCTCGGGATTCCAGCACTGCCTGCTTGAGGCTCATTCCCTGCGGTCGCTTGCGGTAATCGGAGATGGGCTTGTCCCCGTGGGAGTCGAGCAGGTCATCGACCTTGCGGGAGTCCTCGTAGGTCGTGCCCTTCATGACTTCGTAATCATGGCCGTCCACGGTGACCACGGTGCCGCAGCCCTTGAGGTCGATGCTGGATGCCTCACGCGCATCCACGAGGTTGAAACGGTAGCCAGCAGCGACCGCGATTTTCTCGGGCTGCTGCGAGATGGCGGGGGAGGGCAGGGGCGACTCATTGAGCCAACTATCATAGACCTCATCGTAGGTGTAGCCGTAACGGTTGCACAGCTCCTCGAAGATGCGCTCGCGCAGGAGGGAGTCTGCTGCGTCGCCGAGTGCAGTGTAGAAGCCGTCCCCCGTCGGTACAGCCGCGATGGCATCGTCGAATGTGAGGCTCGGGT
>ERZ1673750.625-NODE-625-length-24296-cov-12.701539_pt1 | contig 24296 bp, 22 predicted proteins | sample MGYA00580203_ERZ1673750 | MGnify/ENA primary metagenome ERZ1673750 (study PRJEB41218, sample SAMN15661763) | gut metagenome | host: Homo sapiens | place: Canada: London | collected 2015-08-20/2019-03-30 | study: EMG produced TPA metagenomics assembly of... | reverse complement strand
CTACACCTGTTCCAGAACCTACACCTGTTCCAGAACCTACACCTGTTCCAGAACCAACCCCAGAACCAAAATATAAGCCGACTCCAGAAAAAACACCAAACATTACGCCACTACCAAAAGAAAATCCAAATAATAAAATCGTAGAAAAACGCAAAAATGATAATAACCAACTTCCAAAAACAGGAAGCGCAATATCACTAACCGCTTTTTCTACAATTTTAACGTTTGGACTTGCTGAAATAATAGCAAAATTAAAGCACATAAAAATAAATAAACAATAATTTCATAAGAAAAACAAACAAAATAGGGGTTAGTATTGTAAACAACTGCACTACTAACCCCTATTAATTACACGCAAATATTCAACAATATAATCACGATTATTATAATCACGATTATATTAATAAAGTAAGGTGATTGTAGATTATTTTGCGGATGCGATTGAAGCCTCTTGGCGAGCAACGTCAAGCGCTTTGTTGAAGGCATCACTAGTCCAACTTGCTCCAGCAACAACCGAAATATGCAAATCTTTTAGCGGTTTTCCAACGATTTTACCTGGAATAGCCTCGCTAAAAGCGCTCATGTGTTTTTTGGAAATCGGCGTAAACGGGTGAGGCGTGATTTCAACACTGCTCACATTGCCGCTTGCAACGCTTAAATTCACATCAATACTGTCTTCTGCAACTGGCCCATACTTAGCTTTGATTTTGTAATCGCCATCTTTGTAATTACCAGTGTCTGTTTTAGGCGAATTTTGCTGATTTTGCTGATTTTGCGAATCCTCACTTTGCGCGGAAGCGTGCGATTGTTGAGCACCAGAATCGTAAGATTTCGAAGCATTGCCACTATCGTTTTCGCTTTGACCAGAGTTTCCTGCAAACTCATCATTCATTGGAACGGCACTCGGCTCGCCGCAAGATGCAAGAAACGCACTTGAGCTAGCCAAAACCGCAATCGCAGCAACCGTTTTTGCAATTTTTTTAGACTTCAAATCATCACGCAAATTAGTGCAGCGTGAAACATTGTGAAACATATTGTCTAAAATCATAAATCATCGCCTTTAAATCTTAAATTAAAACTATGCGCAACTAATCATTTAAAAACTAATCATCTAAATTCGCTAATTTAGGTGACTTAGTAGGCTCATGATTTTGCAAAGCTTCCGCAACGCTTTCATCAACATGTGCACTCGTAAACGCAGGCTTGCCACCAATCGCCTCGTACGCTTTGCGCGCAACCTCATTATTCCAACGTTCACCAACAAGCACACCGTGGTTGAGCATAATTTCACGATCCGCGCATTGAGCAACCAAAGAATCGTGCGTTACAACAATAATCGTAGTTCCTTGGGAATGAAGCTGCTTAAACAAGTCGAGTACAATCTGCTCATTCTTTTCGTCCAAATTACCAGTCGGCTCATCCGCAAGAAGCAACTTCGGGCAGTTAATAAGAGCACGCGCAACGCAAACGCGCTGCTGCTCACCGCCAGAAAGCTGGCTTGGTAAATGATGTGCTCTGTCCTTTAATCCCACGCGTTCCAAGGCTTCCATTGCTTGCGATTCATCTACAACTGAATGATAATATTGCGCAACCATCACATTTTCTACAGCTGTTAAATGTGGCACAAGATAAAACTTTTGAAACACAAGACCGATTACGTTTTTGCGAACGTCTGCAAGCTGGCCCGCGTTCAAATCCTCGAGTTTGCGGCCTTGCAAAGCAACGGAGCCTTTAGACGGCGAATCCATGCACCCAATAATGTTCATTAGCGTAGTTTTGCCAGAGCCGCTCGAGCCAACAATCGAAAGCCACTCGCCTTGCGGCACAGTAAGCGACAAATCGTCAACAGCGCGAAGAGAGCCGTATATCTTGGAAACATGGTCCAAAGTCAACAGCATTTCTGGCTCAGCTTTTGTGCTCTCCAGCTTAGTTTCTTTATTCTCTGTCATATTAAATCCTTAACTAAAATCCTTAACTAAACACTCTAAAATCACTCTAAAAATCACTATAAAAGCTATTCTTCTCGAAGCACAATCGCAGGGTCTATTTTTGAAGCGCGCAAAACAGGCGGCAACGCAGCAACGCAAGACGCTGCAACGCTAAACACAATAGAAAACACAACCAGCCACCAATTTACGCTCAAATCTCGCGCAAACACCATTGACGCAAGCAATCGCGCAAATCCATACCCCACTGCTGTACCAGCGATTCCGCCAATAAAACCATAAAGCCCAGATTCTGCAGTGAACTCAATGCCAATGCTTTTAGCGCTCGCACCCAAAGCTTTGCGCAAGCCAATCTCATTTCGGCGCTGCTGCACAATCGAAGAAATCGTAGTGCTTACGCCAACCATCATCAACGCAAGAACAACCAGCGAAACAATCCAAAATAGGCTGCGAAGCATAGCAATAATGCCAGTATCTGCCGCCGTAACTTTAGTAACTTGTTGCGCACGAACACGCATAGAAGTCATATCGTTAATGCTGCGCACAACAGCATCTACGTTCGGCGCAGAAGACGAGTAAGCAATCACGTCCGCACCGCGCTTAACGCCTGTAAGCGCACGCAAATCCGCGTTAGTTGCGTAAAGCATGGAATCTTCGGCATCTCCCGTATCTAAAATGCCGCAAACGCGGAAAGTTGTGCCGTGAGTATCCATAATATCTGTGGAAACTCTGCCTTCAACAAGCTTATTTTGAGAAGATTTATCTGTTTGATTATCTGTTTGATTGCCTGCTTGATTACCTTGCGATTTTTGCGCAAGGCTATCCGAATCCGAGGAATTATCGCCAGCGCGATACGCGATTGCAATGCGCGAACCAATCTTCAATCCCATAGCCGAAGCAACATCTCGCCCAACCATAACGTTGCCACTGCTAGGCCAAGCGCCGTCCACGTTCCAATGCTTATTAAGCGACTTAACAGCGGAGACATCCACTCCAGCAAGCACGTACGGAGCCGCATTAATGCGCACATTTTCGTAACGGTAGGTAGCAAATCGCATAGCACCTTTTGCAAGAACCATGTCGTTAGTGTGCAAAACCATTGCGCGATCAATGCCATTTTTCCACTCGCCTGCAAGCGGCGTCACAATAATATTCGCTCCGTATGCGCGCATTTCGTCATTCATTTGTTGAGGAACAACAATGCAGATTGCAGCCAAGCAAAATAGCGTAGCGGCACCAACAAGAGTGGCAACTACTGCCATAAGCGCACGCGACTTTCGGCGAAAAACCGCGCCAAAAAGCATAGTCGCAAACATTGCGCCATTAGAAGTCATACCCGAACCAGATTTAACGCCCATGAAGCACCTCCGCAGGACGCACATGCAAAATAGAGCGAATAGAAGAGCCAGCAGCAGCAAGAACAGTAATCGCAAGAAGCACAAACACCAGCACAAATACCATTGGTCGAAGCGAAATCGCAGAACCAAACACGCTAAATCCAATCACTTGCGCAACGCCAAAGCCTGCAATCATGCCAATAAGCGCACCAGCGCACGCAATAACCGCTGTTTCCATAAGCATTAGCCGCGCAACAGCGCCATCGCGCGCACCCAGCGCCTTGAGCAGCGCAAGCTCCCCAGAGCGCTCAGAAATCGCAGCTGCCATAAGATTCGCAACCGCAACAGCCGCCGCAACCAAGCTAAGCGCCGTCATAAGCACCATCACAGCGCGCGTCTTGTTAAGCACGCTGCCTTGCATAGCAGAAACTTGCCGCACTTGCTTTGCAACAGCTCCTGGAATCACTTCTTCAATTTGGTAAGTAATCGAGCTTGGGTAGGCTGTGCAATACCACGTCTCCCACTCTTCTTGGCTAAGAGCCGCTGGATTCTTCGCCGCTTTACGCGCTAAATCGTTTTCTGGCGTAGTCAATGCTTTAACTTCAATCGCCTCAACCATATTTGGCTTATTTGAAAGGCGTTGTGCCTGGCTGGAATCCGCGTAAATCGCGTTATTGTCGCTATCTCCAGAATCGTAGATACCAACAATTTTAAGTGAGATTTGCCTGCTAGAACGATCTAGTTTTATTCGCTGACCAACTTTTAGATTATGACTTTTAGCAAGATTTGTGCCAACAGCAGCCTCGTGCTTAAAATCGCGCGGGAATCTGCCTTCAAGCATCTTCCACCAAGACCGCATTCCTTGTACACCAACAACTGTTGTTTCTCCAGAAGCGAGCGCAAGCTTGCGATTAAACCACGTGCCAACAATTGGGACTACTGAATTAGCAGAATTAGCAGATTCGGCAGAAGAATTTGCTTTAAGATTTGCATAAATCGTTAGTTTTGGCGCAAAATTCGTTATGTTAAACGCCCAAAAAATCATTTTGATTTTTGCAGCATCCGATTCCTTCAAAAAAGCGGTAGATTCTTGACTTTCAGCATCCGCCAAAGTTTGAGAAGTTCGAGAAGTTTGCGAATTACTATAGTTCGACTTTGTGCGAGACGCATACAAGTCGTTCACAACAGCATTCGACTTAGGCTGAACAATAATATTGGATCCGTAAGAGCTAAGCTCCGCGTTAATTTTGTCTCCAACATCGTAAACAACACTAAGCATTGCAACGCTTACACACGCACTCAAGCACACAACAATCGCTATAAGAACTCGCTTTTTAATCTGCCTTGCAAGAGATCGCGCAACCATTCGAATCATAAACATTTGCAAGCGCTCCTACTTAAAGTGCGAGCTAAGCACGTCTAAATCGGCTGTGTGAATGGTAATTTTTCCGCCACCAGCCTTGTATGGGAATGGAATCGGGTTGCATCCGCCCTTAAAACCAATAGTCGCCAAATTTATTGCAACATCGCATTTTCGGCATATTATCTTGCCGTCTTTTTCGTAGTAGCCTGCGTCTCCGCAATTTTCGCAAGCATCCAAGCCCACTCCATACGCTCCACCATTTTTCTTGATGATTATAAAGCGCATAACAGTGCCATCTTTAGCTTTGTATTGGAATCTATGCAAGTGACCATCGCTAATTTGCACAAAGTTGATTGTTGCTACGCCATCATGCAACTCGTACAGTTCTGGTGGCGTAAGCGTTGGCTTAATATTCATAACAGATACGCCAACTGTAAGCGTAAGTATTACTACGATTGCAGCCAAAAGAGCCGCAAGCGCAGACCTTCTAGACTTGCGCTTAAACGCTCGCTTTGCGCGGATTTGTGCAGAATTTTCTCCAACTACAGGCGTCTTAAAACCAATTACAAGAGAAGCGAATGCAGGAATCAAAAACACGCAAATTTGCGCCATAATCATAAGCGGAGCGTTGTTTATAAGCCAAACAAGAATGCTAAACGAAAAATCGTCTATATACAGCAAAATACTTCCTTGCATAATTTGCAGCAGGGATGTTAAATGCTGAATTAGTAAGATTATTAAGCTTAGAATAATTGCGATTTTAAAGGCGCCAATACTCGCGGTTGTGCGCAAAGATCGCACCATAAGACTTATGCAAATCGCAGCAGCCGCGCCAAGAATAAATCCTAGCGCGCGAAGAAGCATATCGGAAGTAAACGGAGGCGTGCTGGAGTCAACGAAAATCGTAAGCTGCAAAATCACGTCTGGAAGCGCGTAAAACACTGTAAACGCTAGGCATAGCGCGCCAATTGCATTACTTATGTGCAAGTGCAGCGGATTTTTGCGCCATTTTGCAACCGTTTTGCCAGAGGCGCCAACACAGGCGATTGTGGCAACGTCTAGCGGAACAGCAATGCAAAGCGCTGGAAGATTCACAAAATTGCGCTGATTAATCACCACGCTTGCGCGCAAAAATGCAAAAATAAGCGCCGCAACTGTTCCAAAAATCAAACCAAAAAGTCGCCAGCGGCAGCTGATTGGCTTATCTTGCCCCTCGCCGACGCTTAGAGTTGCGCTTAATCCCATTATAAGCAGCGCAAGAGGGAGCAGCCCTGGAAGTACTGTAACGAACATCCTGAGCATGTTCCCTCCTTTGCTGTTTATGTGATTATTTGTTATTTATTTATGCATTATGCATTATTTATTTGTTGTTTTTATTCTTAAAAACTACCACTGGTAAAAACACCACTGGCAAAACTACCACTGACGTGGAGTGTACTTCCAATCGTCGAATGTAGCAGTAATTGGCTCAGTCCAGAATCGGCCAGTCACGCCTGTAGCAGGATCTACGTGAAGCATCCAGCCCTTCTTTTCTGGCGATTCAACAGAAAGCACTAACTTGTAGTTTCCAGCCTTATCGAGCTTAACATTTGCGCCGTAGTGTGGGCCGTCGGAAGCGTTCATTTGCATAAACGTTCCCTTTACAACGGCTTCACCACTCGACTTATCAATAATTTGATAATTCACAGTCAAATCTGGAATAAACTCGCCCTTGCCGTAGCCAAGCTTTGTACCTTCCTTGTTTGCGTGAATATCTGCCTCAAGGTGGAAGCTTGCCTCGCTTGCCTTTAAGCCCATGCCTGCTGGAACCATGTCAACTGGCTGGAAGTACACGGCGCCAATCGTAAGCGGGCCAATGTTCTGGTCTTGGTTAGGTCCAACTGGAACCTCTTCAAAGCCCTTGTCTCCGCCCTTATCGTCGGCCTTCTGCTCAGATGCTTGTGGCTTTGCAGCAGATTTTGCCGCGTTTCCGTTTGCACCGCAACCAGTGAGTGTTAGCATTCCTGCCAGCGCTAAGGCTGCAATTGCCATCATCTTTTTGTTCTTCATATCTAACCTTTTCTGTTAGTTAATTATTTGTTTATTATTGCTTGATTTTTAGTTTTGATTTTTAGTTTTGACTTATCCGCGAACGGTTGCTTGCGACTTGTGTGTGCGCAAAATAGACACGCATAGCAGTGCAATAACCACGATTGCAGCTACAACTTGTGCTGAAATCGTTTCAACGTACGGATAGAATCCAAGCCAATCGTTAGTTGGCAAGCCTTGAATATAAACTCCAGCGATTGCGTCACCCTCTATAAGCGCGTGTACGCCGCCGCCAGCAAAAATCACCACTAGGATGCACATTAGAGCGCTGGTTCCTGTAAAGAATGGGCGAATTGGTATGCGAACGGATGCAAAGCGAATTAGCAGGAAGATTACAACCAAAACAGCGGCTGCGGATACAAATCCGCCCCAGATCATGGAATCTGCTCCACTTGATACAGCAAAAATCGCCTGGTAGAAGATTACAGTTTCTGCACCTTCGCGAAACACTGCTAAGAAGCTTAGCAACGCTAGAGAAATCAGGCTTCCTTTAGAAACTGCTGCCGTCGTTTGATTGCGAATATACTCGTTCCAAGCTTGCACAGAAGATCTTGAAATCATCCAATTGCTTGTGTACAGCAGCATAAGCATTGCAAACAGAGCTACAACACCTTCAGTGATTTCTTGCTGCGGACCAGAACCGTTAAACAACAATCCAAATAGCGCAGCAACAATAAGCGAAGCTATGATTCCTGCAACAAGCCCCATGTAAATGTACTTAACCATGCTCTTGTGCCCAGATTTAATCAAATATGCGATTATTGCAGCCACAACCAGCAGCGCTTCCAACCCTTCGCGCAACAAGATTATAAAAGCCTGCCCAAAGGAGCTTGTTATAAATTGCATGAACGGGTTGGAGTTAGATGCCGCTCCGCCGTCTAGTTTTGCCGCATCTTCAATAAGCATTGACTTAAGATCTGTCACGAACTTTTTTGTTTGCTCAAATGTTTTGCCATTGTTCATAGCCTGCCTGCACTCTTTGAACTGGTATTCAACAGTGCTTACTCGGCTGCCGCTTATTGCGTTCATAACGTTCTTCTCAAAACCGAGCTTTTCGTAATATTGGTAGTAGGCTTCGTTGACTAAATCAACAGCTTTGGCAACTTCTTGCTTGTTTCCTTTTGCTGCTTTGTACGTTGATGCAGATTTGTCGAGTATAACATTCATTTCTCGCGCTACTTGGCTCCAAGTTCTGCCATTTCGCCCAAGATTTTTCTTTTTTGCTGCATCGAGCTTTTTACGCTCTTTTGCGATTTGCGCGCGCAACTTGGCTGCGTAAACATTCGGCTTATCTAGCTGCGTGTTTGCATCGAGTTGAGAAGCGGTTTGCGCAATATCTCTTTCCAGAGTAGATGCCACTTCACTAATCTGTGCGCTTTGATTTTGTTGATATACCAAAGTTTGCAGTTGCTGGAACTGGTCACTTTGCGACTGCACCTTATCTTGACCAATTGTGTCTCGAACAACGGTTATGAAGTTTGATGCTACGTATACCGAATTGTATGCAGCTTGAAATCTGGTTGCAGCTCCTGCCATATTTGCACTATTGTATTCGTTTTTACCTTGTTCTATTTGGCTTGTAACTGCTGAAGAAACTTCTGACCAACTGTTATAGGTTTTGTCAGCGTCAGTTGCGTAGGCTATTGTTGGCTCTCCAACTAATCCTACTAATCCGACTACTCCCATTGCACAACTTATTAAAATGCATATTGACAACAAAAATGCCGATGCGCTCGCAACTTTTTGGCGCGCTTTTGCACACGCGTGCATAATGTCTCCATATCTCCTTTGGCTCTAATCCCCATCGAGCGCACCCAACTTCTTTTATTTTCGTTTAGTTTTAATCGTTCAAATTTTTTGGCGGCTTTTGCACGGTTTGTATTTCCGTTTTTATTCTGTTTAAAGTCGCTTCGCAAGTAACCCCATGAACATAATATCGATATATCAAGTAGATTGATATAGTTAGACGCAAAAAACACGCAAATATTACAAAAATGATATTGATAATGATAATTATCAATCTTTTTGCGAATCGTATTGAGAAAAGCCAATAAGCCCAACAAACTCATTAAACATGTTTCTCATACTTTCTACAATGCGACTTTTCTTCTCAGCGCGCGCAATCGCCGCAGCGCCATTGCTATAATCCGCAAGCTCTCGAAGCTCTTTTTCGTTAAGCTGCGCAATAAACCCTTCAATAAGCTTCTTTTTACTACGCAACTGCGGGCTAGCGTCAATCTCCACCCTAATTTTATCTCTGATTTGTGTTGGCGTTTGTTGTGCGTGTGGGGGTTTTGAGTGTTGAATGTGTTGCTTTCGGTTTTGTTTGCTACTAGGGGCATTCAAAACCGAAAGCTTTTTGTTTTTGTTCTATTTGTTTCCATACTGCGTTTTGAACGTTTTACGCATTTTGTGTATAGCTAAAAACTTATACGCGATTTTGCAAGTCACATCTGCATTTGTTATTTCGTTTCATTTGTTATTTCACTGCATTGTTATTTAGTACCCCTTGTTATCTCATCTCTTTTTTGCCAAATTGTGTTATTGCAATCAAAAATACAAACACAGATATTGCAATTGCACATGGCAAAAATGGTATAAGATTAAATCCGTTTCCTAATCCTGTTGATGTAACTGCATGTAGAGAGCGGGAAACCATATATCCGCTGTAACAATAAGGATAAACTACCCAAAGTGGAGTATTTGCTATTAATACGCCAGGAATCACAAGAAGTATATTTAATCCAACGGATAACATTGACTTTTCAAAAAGAACAGTAATCGCCCACATGACTATTACGCTTGGAATCATAGTCAAAAACAGATCTAAACACCATTTTAGTAGATACATAATTGGGAGCGTTTCTGTAACTCCTGTGCTACTGGTTGCAAACAATCCTGCTATAACGAATACGGCAAAAAATACGACCATTTCCATAAGCAAATAAAATAGCAGTACGCAAAATTTTGCAGCAGAAATCGCGTATCTGCTAACAGGCAGTGCCAGCATTTTTAGTATTCCGTTATTGCTTGTTTCTCGTCCGGCAATCATCACACAAATAACAATCATACTAAGAGGAAGCAAATAGTATGAATAGACTAATGCGCTTTGAATAAACATAGCAGCCCATGCGTGTGTATATTCTGGAGTGAAGTATCTATGAAGGCTTGCTACACCAGATCCAACCACAATTAGTGGCGCAATAAAAATCAAAGGAATAATTTTACTACGCTTTACTTTCTTAAATTCGATTCTAAGAAGTTCAAAAAATCTCATTTTCATAATCTCCTTATTCGTAGTGCAGGTTCTTAGCTGTCCACAATCCAGAACATAAAAACAGAAGTGTTTCAACTATTGATACGATTACGACCGTAGTATTAGGTTGCGCGCTCATGGCAACTGCTGGTTTTAGCATAACGATAAAAGGCGATGCCATAAAAAGCACGATGTCTGACGAAGCCAATGCCATGCCGCTTAAAAATCCTGCTACACCAATTCCAAGCGTCACCCACATGTTTTCAAATAGTGATGATACAAAAATCATAAAGGACAATACAGGCATTGATGTAATAAATGAATATGCAGCAAAAGATATAAGAGTACTTACATTAAACGTGCCTTGTGGCAAATCTGTTACACCGATTTTTGCAAGTGCTAAATTTTGTATGCAAATAGCGATTAGTAATAGAACAGTCAGCAGAATAAATTTGCATAGGTACATAGCAGGAACACTCATAGGAAGCATATGCATCTTTTTTACTGCATTTCCCTTAAATTCCATGTTGTAGATAATGCATGCGGCGACTATTATGCCGAACATGTTTAACACCATAATCATGCCGTAAAGCTGTGTAAGAAGAATATCCATAGGAGCTAAAGGCAGGTTTAATAATGTACTTTTTCGTACAATGAAATTCACAAAAGCGTACGCTGCTCCCATAATGCCAATAGCAATCATAAGAGCTATAAAACCAGTTCTCTTGCATTTTTTTAGTTCGATTACAAGCGTTTTCATAGTCTTGCACTCTGCTTCCTGATCTTATTGTCTTCATCAATCATGGATAGGAACATATCTTCCAAATTGTCGGAAGCAAAACCAGATTGTAAAGCATGCTGTCGTAGTTCATCTAAACTACCTTCAAATAACAAGTGTCCGTGATTAAGTATTCCAATATCATCTGCAATAAGCTCAATTTCGGATAGCATATGAGAAGAAATAAGAATCGTGCAATCGTAAAGATCTGGCAACGACTTAATCAGATTTCGGATTTCATGTATGCCAGATGGATCTAGTCCATTTGTTGGCTCATCTAAAATCAAAATAGGTGGTCTACCAAGCAATGCTCCAGCAAGACCAAGCCTTTGCTTCATGCCAAGCGAATATTTTTTTGCAAGACGGTCTCCAAACTCAGAAAGACCCACTAATTCTAATGCGTCATCAACTGCACTCTTAGGCAATGCTAAAATGCGACGTATAATGTCAAGATTTTCTCTACCTGTCAGATTTGCATAGAAAGATGGCGATTCAATAAACGAGCCTATTTCTTTCAAAATAGGTATGCGGTCAGCAGGAAACCGCTTTCCGTCGATTGTAAACACACCTTTTGTTGGAGCCGTAAGCCCTAAGAGCATTTTCATTGTTGTAGATTTTCCAGCTCCATTTGGCCCAAGAAAGCCGTAAATGCTACCTTTGCGAATATGAAGTGAAACATCATTAACAGCAATAAATGACTTATATTTTTTTGTTAAATGTTCTGTTGTAACAATATTGTTCATGGCAATATCTCCTTTCAGGATTTATGATATTGCGTCAACCTTTCTACAACATTCTCTTCACCTTACATCTACCTTACATTTTTATGCGAGGTCAAAAAATGAATATTCACATGGCATAATATATGTTAGGGGGCGCTCCATGAATCAGGATGATTATTTGTTGAACAAGCATATTCTGCTTGTTGATGACGAGCAGGAACTTTTAGATATGGTTGTATCCATATTAAACGAATACGGTTTTCATAATATAACTACTGCAAAAAGCATGAAAGATGCTGTAGAAGCAACACAAACATTACGTCCAGAATTAGCAATACTTGATGTTATGCTCCCTGACGGTAATGGATTTGAGTTAATGGAGAAGATAAAACAATATAGTGATTGTCCTGTTTTGTTTCTTACTGCTTGCGGTGAGGATGAAGATAAGTTTAAGGGATTTGACTTAGGAGCAGATGATTATATTGTAAAGCCGTTTCTTCCAAAAGAGCTAACGTTTCGCATTATGGCAATTTTAAGACGAAGCTACAAGAGCGAAAATCCCATTGTTAAACTGAAAAATAGTCAGATTGATTTTTCTTCTGCAGAAGTAATAAAAAATAACGAACATATTCCACTTACAGCCAAAGAACACGATTTGCTTTCTGCTTTATATAGAAATGCGGGACGTATCGTAACAATTGACGCGTTATGTGAAGCTGCATGGGGTGATAATCCTTTTGGATATGAAAATTCTTTAATGGCACATATACGTCGTATAAGAGAAAAAATAGAACTCAATCCATCGCAGCCTGTTTCATTGGTAACAGTAAAAGGTTTAGGATACAAGCTGATTGTGGAGTAAAGCAGAATGAAAAGCATACCAAAACTAATACAACGCTTTATAAGTATTTTTCTACTAAGCACTGTGCTCATAGTATTAATGAATATTATTGCGTTTGTTGTACTTATAGGGAGTTACGCACCCGATAAAGAGATGTCTCCCTATAACATAGCAAAAGAGACGGGAGAAGCATTACAATTATCCGCAAGTGGGGATTATGTATTATCAAAAAATATGTCTTCCAAATTGACAAATTCTGGCGCATGGGCAATTTTGATTGATAATAATACGTTAAGAGTCGTATGGAAAACAAAAGACGTTCCTGCAACTATTCCAAACGATTATACTTTGTCTGATGTAGCTAATTTGAGCGTTGGCTACATTGATGGTTATCCAACTTACACTGGTGATAATAAGAATGGAGTTGTCGTAGTCGGATTTCCGCACAAAAGCTTTTGGAAACATACGCAACCAAGTTGGAACTACAGTTTAATCTCAAATTTTCCACAGATTGTTTTAAGCGTATTCTTCATCAACATTTTGCTTATTCTTGGAATTTATTTAATAGCTAATATAAAACTACTAAAATCAATTAATCCGATTACAAAAGGGATACAACGTTTATCTAGTGGAGAAAGCGTGCATATTCCAGAAACAGGAGCGCTTTCAGAAATTTCATCTAACATAAATTCTGCTTCCGATATTTTGCAAATACAAAAAGAACAATTGAGAAAAAAGGAGACTGCAAGAGCGAATTGGATAGCTGGAGTTTCGCATGATATTCGTACTCCGTTATCTATGGTTATGGGATATGCGGGACAGTTAGAAAATTCTCTCCATATTTCGCAAGAAGATCGTAAAAAAGCGACGATGATTATTAAGCAAAGTGCAAGAATGAAGAATTTGATTAATGACCTTAATTTGGCTTCAAAACTTGAATATAATATGCAACCCATTATGAAAAAAGAAGAAAATATTGTTGCTGTTGTTAGGCAAGTTGTTGTGGATTTTATGAATATGGGTATGCAAGATGAGTTTTCGATTAAGTGGGAAACAGATGCTAAATTGACTGTTTGCAATATTAATGTAGACAAAGATTTATTAAAACGAGCAATATCTAATCTTATTCAGAACAGCATATCTCATAATGAAAATGGGTGTACGATTTATGTATCCGTTGCTGCAAATAATAACAATTGTATTATTTGCGTTGAGGATAATGGTATAGGTGCTTCAGATGAAAAAATCGAAAAGCTTAATCATGCACCGCACTATATGATTTGCGATACAAGTACTGTAGAGCAACGGCATGGTTTGGGTCTGCTAATTGTTCAACAGATTATTAGCTCTCATAACGGAACGGTTGATATAAGCAGAAGCAAACATGGTGGGCTTAAGGTTGAGTTAACAGTGCCAAGTAAAAAATTTGGGTTATAGGTCTTTTGGCCTATAACCCAAATATCCAGTACTTATTAGTTGTCTTTTTTGTACACTACCAGAAATAATTAAGCCGCTATCTCTAAGATGTCGCATTAAAGAATCAACTGTTTTATAAGACATTACACACAATCTCCTTCTCTGCAATTTTTTACTTTACAGTAAAATTTATTTTACAATTTTACTATGCACATTTGAAAGTGGAAGCTGATTGCAACGCTACCGTATTGTTTGCGTCTAGCTTCGATTCTTGCAAGCAAGCTAGCTCACATAGTCATTATTGGGCATTAGTTGGAATTATTCAGCATTACTCAGCATCACTCCGCAAAAAAGTGCGCTGGGAAGGCGCGTGTTTTGCGAAGCGCATGCTTTGTCAGCATTACAGCAAACTCAGCACTGGTGGTTTGCACGATTTTTTGCAAATTGTTTTCTTGCGATACAAACAACGCAGTTGCGAGCGCATCAGCGTAAGCAGTTGGAAAATCGCAAGTTTTGCTAGGCACATACGCCCAACTTGCGCATAAATCGCAAGCAGGAATGCCATCAAGCGCATTAATCAAGTGAGTCGCAATTAAATTAGACTCAAAGCCACTTGCATCTTTGCCTAAATAACTTGTGTCTTTTACTTTCCAACGCCTTCTTGCGCTAGACGACGCACACAACGCTCCGCTTGCGATTGATGCCACTGCAACTGCTTGAGTTGTGTCAAACGGATTTTCCAGAGCCACTTTTATTTGATTATTCTCTTCGCTAAAACAAGCGCGCATATCTCCGCCAGCGTTAACCAAAAAATCAAAATCGGCACGCGAATCGCTATTCGAAGGCGAATCGCCACTAAGCTCCTCTTTAATAATCTGTGTTACAAGATCTACAAAATAGCCCTTTCCAGCTGCACCAAAATCAAGCTGCACTGGCTGATTGGTGCGAAGCGTTGCGCTGCCGCAATCTCGCGAAATATTCCCCCACGTAACTGGCAAAGCGCGGCGGTAGTTAGACCAACTGTCACTGCTACTATTCTCATTCTTACCCGCACTAACTGCCGATTGCGGAACGAATTGCACGGAATTATCGTAGCCAAGCGCAAGCAAATCTGCACCAATACACGCGTCGAAAGCACCGTGCGTAGCAGCGTAAAACTCACTATAAAGCGTAAAAAGCGGCTGCGTCCACGTTGGAAACTCAAAATCGCCGCCATCATCCGCACAAGCCATGCGCGAAACAAGCGAATCCGCGCGAAAGCGCGAAAGCACCGATTCGTACTCGTCAACAAAAGCGCGAATCCGCTTCTGCACGCGCTGCGAAATCGGCTTGCTGCTAGAGATAATAATCCCCGTTCCAAGAGCACGCTCAATCGCCATTACGTTCCTAAACATCGCTTGCCTCACTCCCAATATCAAACACTCTATCAATCATCAAAAACCATAACAATATCCCCCCAAAATCCACAAAATAGCAAAATGTCGTCATAGTTTACAGAAAATCGCATTCTATACCGACATTTTTAAAAAATAGCAGCATAGCGAGTAAAAAACATTCATCTATACCGACATCGTGGGAAAAATACTGTATCAACAACTATATTAAGATTGATGGTAAAGTCAGCATAAATCACAAATCCTCACTTATATACATGCCAGATCGCAATTATCTTTAATATTTTCACATCAGCATATTGCCAACGAAAAATATTTACAAAATATATAAATATAATATTTATGTACTTTACCTTGGTAGAATTTGTCTAAAAATTAATCAACTTATTGAATTCTGTCGAATAAGAAAAATTAAAAACAATATTGACATTCGATATAGTAATTGCAAATCATTAAGACTCTTCAGGGAAAAAATCAAATATATTATCATCGCATAAACAAGACTTACTACAACAACCAACATGCTTGCAACATGCCGGTAAAGCTTTTGTATTATTGCAAAAAGATTAATATTCCGACAATGACTTTATTAGCTAAAAATACATTACAACGGTATTCATAATATAAAAATAAACTTACTTTTTGTATTTAGCACTTAATTTATTATTAAATTGTACATATAATTATCCCATATTATTCAGTCGTATATGAAAATCGAAAATTAGTCTACTAACTTATGCAGCTAAAGATGATTATCATGCGTGAATGGGAAAATGATGAAAACAGATCAATTAGGCATGACCCACAAAGATCATCAAGCTTTAGACGTTGCAAAGCTTTATTACAATGGATTATCTCAAGCTGAAGTGAGCGAAGTTTTACATGTTTCAAGGCCGAACGTGTCAAAATTATTATCTCATGCTAAAAAACGTGGATTCGTAAAAATTACAGTAGAAGATCCAAGAGAGAAAGACATACATCTTATAGAAACATTAAAAAAATATTTTCAACTTGATGAAGTTAGACTTGTTTCTCCTATAAGAGGACGCGATATAAATCTCCATAAATCATTAGGAAAAGCTGGTTCACAACTCATAGCTAGCCTTCTGAGAGATGGAGATACAATTGGAATATCTTGGTCAAGGACGATCGATTATGTTGCTTCACAAATGCCAGAGATGCATTTTAATAACATACATGTTGTTCAATTGCGCGGAGACATGTCTTTGCCTTCTATGGATCTTTCTATGATGAACGCATTAAAAGCATTCCATCTCGCTTTAAATGCCACTGTACATACAATTGCTTATCCAATTATTTTTGAATCTGTTGAAGCTAAACAGGCTGTAGAACGTCAAACTGGCATAAGGAATGTGATTTCTCATGCAGAAAAAGCAAGAATTGTCGTCTATAGTGTTGGTTCAAATGAATCTACATCGCCTCTTATGTCTTCTCCACTCATAACAAACAATGAGAAAAAAGAATTAACTGAAAATTCTGTCGGCGATATTTGTTCACATTTCGTAGATAGAAATGGTAGGGTTTGCTTACCAGATTTAAATGCTCGGACTCTTACGATTTCTTTGCCAGAACTACGGCACAAAGAGCAACGCATTTTAATAGCAGGCGGAAATGAAAAATTAGACTCCATTTATGTTGCATTGACTTATAAATATGCAAATCGATTGGTTATAGATGTACCAACTGCGCACAAACTAGCGTCGATATGTAAAAAGAGTAACAATTCTTAAAAATTGCACATATGTTCTGAAATTTTGTTCAAATACGTCTCCTGAACTACTACACTCTATGCCTAGAGAAACTGAGGTAGTTTCTCTAAAGTCAAAGGAGACAAAATGGAAGAAAAAGCTAAATACATAGATCACACATTGTTAGCTCCCGATGCAACAACAGAACAGGTCATAAAAATCTGCAACGAAGCTAAAAAGTATGGATTCTGCTCAGTATGCATAAGCCCATGCAGAGTTAAACTAGCTTCAGAGCTCCTTAAAGATAGTGACGTGAAAGTTTGCACTGTAATTGGATTCCCTTCTGGAACGCATTGTACAGAAGTCAAAAAGTTTGAAACAGAACTTGCAATCAAAGAAGGTGCAAATGAAATCGACATGGTTATTAATATAGGAGCCGCGAAAGAAGGCGACTGGGGATATGTAACCAAGGACATTGAGGCAGTTGTAGAAGGTGCAAATCGCCAAGCTATTGTTAAAGTCATCCTTGAAGTGTGTCTATTAACAGATGAAGAAATAGTAAAGGCCAGCAAATGCGCACAAGAAGCTGGCGCTGATTTTGTTAAAACTTCAACAGGCTTCTCTACTGGAGGAGCGACAGTACACGCTGTTAAACTTATGCGAAAAACTGTTGGACCAGATATGGGCGTTAAAGCTGCTGGGGGAATTCATACATCAAAAGAGATGAACGAAATGATTGAAGCTGGCGCCAACAGGATCGGAGCCTCTGCTGGAGTGAAACTTCTCTCAGGAGAAGAATCATGATTACACAGCAGTCAGATTTAGCAAATGAAGAAACATTTGCTACTAATAACACTTGGGGAATTATAAAAGATAAAACCATACAACTAAAAGATGGATATCTAAATAAAACTCCTATTTTTCAATACATGCTATTATCGATATGCTTCCCAATGTGGGGAATCGCAGCAAGTCTTAATGATGTATTAATCACTCAATTTAAGTCGGTGTTTTCACTGTCCGATTTTGCATCAGCATTTGTACAATCAGCATTCTACGGGGGGTATTTCTTAATCGCTATACCTGCGTCTAGAGTAATTCGGCATTCTAGCTACAAGGTTGGCATACTGATAGGTCTTACCGTATACATAATTGGATGCTCATTGTTCTTCCCAGCATCCACTATGGCAACATATTCTGTGTTCTTAGTGTCTTTATTTGCAATAGCAGTAGGTTTGTCATTCTTAGAGACATCATGCAACACATATTCATCGATGATTGGAGAAAAACGACTTTCCACTTTGAGATTAAACATTTCTCAAACTTTCTACCCTCTAGGGTCTATCGCTGGTATTCTGCTAGGAAAGTATTTAATCTTCACAGAAGGTGAATCTTTACATAATCAAATGGCAAAAATGAGTGTGGCAGAGAGCCAAAAGTTTGCCAGGGAAATGTTACAAAGGACTCTACATCCATATAGGGTTATCATTTTAATCCTGTTAGTAATGCTAATTATTATTGCTATAACACAATTCCCATCTTGCAAACCTACACACACTGATGAGGATGCAAAAGATAATGCATCAATAGTGGAAACACTACGCTATCTAATAAAAAATTCTAGGTTTAGAATCGGCATTCTAACACAATTCTTGTATGTAGGAATGCAGACGGCTGTTTGGTCGTTCACTATTAGACTTGCTCTCAATATAAATCATGGTTTAAATGAACGCACCGCAGCAAACTTCATGATCTTTTCATTCATTGGATTCTTCGCAGGAAAGTTTATTGCAAACTTACTTATGACGAAGATAAATCAAGATCTTGTGCTTATTGGATACTCAGCATGCGGATTTATTGCATTAGTGTATGTAATACTTGTTCCAAATATGACTGCCGTATATGCAGCAGTGTTAGTATCAGCACTATTTGGACCATGTTGGGCAACTATTTACTCGCGTACTCTGGATTCCATAGAAGACAAACGTTTCACAGAGACTGGCGGCGCGGTAATTGTTATGTCAATAATCGGTGGAGCAATTGTTCCCGCAATACAAGGACTTGTATCTGATCACACTGGCTCTATGCAAATCTCATTCATAGTTGATTTAGTCTGCTTTGCAGCGGTATTCATCTATTTCTACTTAACCTACAAAAAATCTAAAAAAGAAAGCTGAATGTCATGTCAGAATTTAATATTAATCTTTTCGAATCACAATTCACTGAATCAGTAAAAGAAATATTACACAATAATGAATGGTCTGTTACCACGAAACAATATCCTCAAGGTATTGCATCCTTGACAATACATAATTCTAGAGGATATGTTGAAGTGCTCCCATTCATGGGACAGATTATTTGGGATGCAAATTTTGATGGTAAAAGTTTGAGAATGGATAACATGTTCTCAAAACCTAAACCAGCAAACCAAATTGTTAACACATACGGGTGCTTTGCATTCCATTCTGGACTTTTAGCTGCAGGGTGCCCTTCTCCGGAAGATACGCATCCTTTACACGGTGAATTCCCATGCTCGCATATGGATAATGCAAAATTAATTGTTACCGAGACATCTATAACAATTGAATCTTCCTACGAATACTTACAGGGCTTTGGTGATCACTATGTTGCAAAACCTTCAGTAACTTTACACGAAGGTTCTTCAATGTTTGATATTCATTTAGAAGTAACCAATAAGTCGCTATATGCGTCAATGCCACTACAGTACATGTGCCACATGAACTATGCATTTGTAAAGGACGCTAAAATAATACAAAACTTTGGCAATGACACATTCAAGTTACGAACATCTATTCCTGCTCACGTAAAGCCAACTCCAAGATGGACACAACTTAATGAAGACATACTAAGTGGTAAAAAAGATGCTAATTCATTAGTAGGAGCAGAAGAATTTGATCCAGAAATTGTCTACTTTGCGGATGGAGTAAACAAAATTACGGACAATGCAATTATTGATATGGTTGCTCCAGACGGTACTACATTCGAAACACAATTCTCCACGCAAGAATTCCCTGTTGTGACCAGATGGATTCTTTACAATGCAGATCAAAAAGTTGCAGCTTTTGCTCTGCCTGGAACATCTAGGCCAGAAGGGCGCGAAGCTGCTAGGAAAGCTGGCACATTGATTCAATTAAATCCTGGCGAAACAAAGAAATTCACTGTTCATACTGGAATTAAGGAGAAGTAACAATGGAAATTGCAGTAGTTGGATCAAATATGGTTGATTTGATTTCTTACATAAACCGTATGCCAACAGATGGAGAAACAGTAGAAGCCCCAGACTTTCACATGGGTTGTGGAGGAAAAGGTGCTAATCAAGCCGTAGCAGCATCTAGAATGGGCTCAAAAGTATTGATGGTAACAAGGGTTGGTAACGATGTTTTCGCGGAAAACACAATTAACAATTTTGAGAAAAATGGTATTGACTCTAAATTCGTAATGAGAACAGACGCTACATCTGGAGTAGCCCCAATCTTTGTAGATCCACAATCGCGAAACTCAATAATTATTGTCAAAGGAGCAAACGCAAAACTTAAGCCAAATGATGTGGAAAAAGCTCGCAGTGAAATCTCAAAATGCAAACTGATAGTTCTACAGTTAGAGATTCCTCTAGAAACTGTATATGCAACAATAAGAATGGGGGCGGAATTGGGTGTACCAGTCCTACTGAATCCAGCTCCAGCAGATCCAGCTTTATCACTAGAGAATATTCGCAATTGCGAATTTATTGTGCCTAACGAAAGCGAGCTTTCTCTCCTTACTGGAATGCCTGTTGACACTAGTGAAGATATCACTAATGCAGCTAGAATGCTATTACAATCTGGCATTCCTAATGTAATTGTTACATTAGGAAGCAAAGGAGCCCTATTGGTAAATAGCGAAGGCGAAAAGATGTTTAAAGCTGATGCACAATCCGCGCAAAATGCAGTTGACACAACTGGCGCTGGCGACGCGTTCATTGGATGTTTCAGCCATACATGGGTAAAGACCCATGACATAGAAGCATCTATAAAGGCAGCCAACATATATGCTGGAGATGCTGTAACCAAACGAGGTACACAGTTATCTTATGCTACGGCAGAAGAAGTTGGATTGGAATAGTTTATTATAAACTCAATATACACTAAAATTAAGCGTATAGCATAAAAGTTGGGTTGATTATACTCTATATAGTTATCAACCCAACTTTTTGTGTTATACAATGGAAAATTGCTATTGTATCTTCCCAGACCAAAATTAGGGTTAATTGATTAATTTGCCTTCTCATACATCTAATAATCAAACAAAAAAGAATGTAAACAACAAAAATGTAGTCAAAAATAATATCAGTTTATTAATGCGTGCTCACGCAAACGCGCAATCAGTGTAGCAATGGCATACAAGCTATATAAAGCTTTTAGAACAATCCCAGACTTTTGGCTCAACCTTCAACGCGACTACGATATTCTGCGATTTGACGAATCCAGCATGGGTAACATCACGCCAATCGTTTCAGCGTAACATGATTTACGCGCTTTAATGCCAAGCAAATCTAATTTCGCAAAACAGAGCAAATCTAATTTCACAAATTTGAAAATTTTTTAATTTTGCGAAATGAAACAAACATCGCTTGCCTCACGCAAACATTTCATTCGCTTTTTTAGAAAGCTCATACCGAAGAGGGCGTTCGCCAATAGAATCAACCATTTCAAGCTCAATCAAACCGTTAAGCGCGCTCACAATCTTTCTCTCACCAATCTTCTCATCAATTGCATTACCAACGTATTCGCTTAGTTGCTTGCGAGTCATTGGAGTTGGATTATACGAAAAAAGCTTATTTTGCAACAAAATAGACAGAGCTTCACGCTGCACTTTAGAAATTTCTTCCTCTGGGAAAAGCTCACGCAGCTTACCCATACAGTAAATAATGTGCTTTAATTGCACACTAATATTCTCAAACACTTCGCTCTGTGCTTTTTTAATATATTCCAATATTGTGCAACAAAACATAGTTAAATCATTGCAATTAAACAGTTCTTGTGATTTAGAAAAAGCAGCATAGTATCCAGATTTTTCTGCGTAAATTATGGAGCTTAAGCTCAAAACCGTTGGCATTGAAAGCTGCTCATGCAATTGCAAAGCAAGCAAAAACCGCCCAGTTCTGCCGTTTCCATCATAAAATGGATGCACGCTCTCAAAAGCATAGTGGCACATGCACGCCTTGATAAGCGTTGGAACTTCGGCACTATTCATCAAATGCAATAACTCAGTTATATGCTTTTGAATTTCCGCTTCCGTTGCATCGCCATCGTGCACTACATTATTTGCACCATCACGAATACTTACTTTTCCACTCCTAAAAATCTCACCATCTGGAATATTATTTGCTTCTAATTCGCCCTGCATAATACTGTCGTAGATTTTTCGTATATCTTGCAAGGTTTGTGGAATCGAAGTGTCACATTCACTTGAATCCGCAAGCTCGAGAAAAAGCTTAGTAAATTCACTAAAACGAGTATGCTTATTCTGCTCGTTTGCGGCATCAAGTGCTTTGGAAAGCTCTTTTCTAGTGCTGTGAACACCTTCAATAATGTTGGTATTTTGCACTTCTTTTGCTATAAGTTGCATTAAATATTCGCGTTGAGCAAACCATGGCAAATCGTTCCACGCTTTTTCAATGATTTTTTCAGCGCGCATAATATCATCTATGTACGTTACAAGATCCGTTACACACATTGCAAAAATCTCATGGCCATCAAATACGATTCCAGAACGATACGTCACAGGATTATCAATGCGCAATCGATATTCTTCTTCCGCAATATCACAAGGTTTTGCATTACTTTTAGACATCGCAACTATTTTGCGTATTGTTTTGTAATCCATAATGCGACTCCATTTACGTTATTACGTTTACATTATTGCGTTTACTCTATTGAAGATTTTGTAGTAATGTCTTGCAATGTTTTGCTTGCGATATTTTTGTTTACAAGCAAATAATGCATTTATTACAAAATGATTGCATAGCTAACGTAAGAATCTATTCTATACCTACATTTTGCCAAAATGAAGGCATAGCGAGTAAAAAACATTCATTTATACCGACATTTTGGCAAAAACGCACTATAGAAACATCGGCAGCGTCGGTAACATCAACATAACGCCACTCGTTTCGGCGTAGACAACACCAATGCTACGCACGCAAAAGTAAAGATTCGGGATTTTACGCAAACATACGCCCCCACTTTCAAAACTTAAAAAATATTAAAGTTTTGAAAGTAAAAATACGTGTTTGCTTTCAAAAGTAAAAATACTACGAGCTTGAAGATAGCATTAGTGACAATGCAACGTTGGAGCGCGAACTTTCGCCACTAAAAGCAATAAAAGACTCATACACTAAAATCCTACTTGCAAACACTCGCCACGATTCTTACGACGTTGAAGGAATCCACGTAATAGACATAGAACAATGGCTAATTGACGCAAAGTGAGTAAAACATAAAAAGGGTTTGTTAGAAGTAATCTAACAAACCCTTAAAACCAGAAGGAAGAATCCCGTCCCTAGCAGGAAACAACCAACCAGCAACAAGCATCAAGCACAATCAAACAGCAACCCACACTCCACATGGTAAGAAAAGGAAATTTTCGGCAAACCACACGAAAACCCAAGCCACTATTTGAAAGCTTGCGATACGCGTGAAGCAAAACAACACGCGTATCACACGCTCAACGCAAGCCTTTTAACTTAGTGACGCATCTTGCGAACAGCAGCACCCATACCAGCAAGCATAGAAGCAGCCAAAGCAGTCAAAGCAACACCAACACCAGCATTACCAAGCTTCTCGCCAGCCTTACCATGACCATTACCACCCTTAGCAGCAAGCTCACCCTTAGCAGCAGCCTTATCAGCAGTCTTCACATGAACACCAGGAACAACAGGCTTTGTTTCAGGCTTGGATGGAGTATTCTTATCATCCTTCTTAGGAGTTACTTTCTTGCTCTCAAGCTTAGCTAAAGCAGCTTCATCATCAGCAAGCTTCTTCTTAGCAGCATCAACAGCAGCCTCAGCCTTATTAGCAGCAGCCACAAGAGCAGCAACTTGAGCCTCGGTAACTGCGCCTGCCTTAACTAATTGGTTCAACTTACCATCTTTGCCAAGAACAAGAACATGAGTTGCTTGGCTTGAATCTGCAGGAACAACACCATCAACAGTAACTGTTGCTGTATTAGTGTTAGCATTAGCGTAAGCAGAGCTTACCTTATCATTCCAGTCCTCAGCAGCTTTGATTTCCTGCTTATCCTGCTCGATAGTAGCCTTAAGAACAGAAGCATCAGTACCATCAGAAACCTCAGCAAAACCATTATTCTGGTTATACATTGGTATTAGAGACTCAGCCATTGCTGGGGTTGCCATTGCGAAGCCGGCAAGCAAAGTAGCGCCAGCAG
>ERZ1673750.623-NODE-623-length-24391-cov-5.716511_pt1 | contig 24391 bp, 20 predicted proteins | sample MGYA00580203_ERZ1673750 | MGnify/ENA primary metagenome ERZ1673750 (study PRJEB41218, sample SAMN15661763) | gut metagenome | host: Homo sapiens | place: Canada: London | collected 2015-08-20/2019-03-30 | study: EMG produced TPA metagenomics assembly of... | reverse complement strand
CCGCTGTCCACGCATACCACCTGCCCCTGGAGGCTTTCGTACGCACTAAAACGATTGTGAAATGCAAAAAACAGTCACAATAAATCTTGACAAACCGCCTGCCGCTGGGTATACTGAACAAAAAGGCGATGACGGGACCAAGTAAACAGCAGGGATGAAAACAGAAAGCTGCCGGCGGATGAGAGGCGCATGATGAAATGCTGTTGAATACCTCCCCAAGCTGCGCACCGAACACGGAAGGAACAGACAGACCGTAAGTAGGCTGCGACGTAAGAGACGAACGTTACAGCGTCAGGGTATTCGAAATCTGGATACCGACTGAGGCAGCTGTCGTGAGGCAGTTGTGAAGTAAGGTGGTAACACGGGAGAAGATATGCTCTCGTCCTTTCAGAAAAGGGCGGGAGTTTTTTATTTTAAAAAAATAAAAACGCTCCGCGGGGTGCGCACTCGCGCGAAGTAGAAATTTGTCGCTAAAGCGACCGCGCTCAGCGCGAGAGTTCCGCGAGCGGAACACTTTGATCTTACAAAGATCCATGCAGAGTCAGAAACACTCGCCCGCAGAAATAGAGAAAAGGAGAGAAAGAAAATGAAAATCTACGACGAACTGGTTGCCCGCGGCCTGATTGCCCAGGTGACAGACGAAAAAGAGATCAGGGAACTGATTGACAATGGAAAGGCGACTTTTTACATCGGTTTTGACCCGACTGCAGATTCTCTTCATGTGGGACATTTCATGGCGCTGTGCCTGATGAAACGTCTGCAGGAGGCAGGAAACAAGCCGATCGCCCTGATCGGAGGAGGTACAGGTATGGTCGGAGATCCGTCCGGACGTACCGATATGCGCCAGATGATGACGCCGGAAACGATCCAGCACAACTGTGACTGCTTCAAAAAGCAGATGAGCCGTTTCATTGATTTTTCTGACGGAAAAGCCCTGATGGTCAACAATGCAGACTGGCTGATGGATTTGAATTACATTGATTTTCTTCGTGAGATCGGTCCCCATTTCTCTGTCAACCGTATGCTGACGGCTGAGTGTTATAAACAGAGAATGGAAAAGGGTCTGAGTTTCCTGGAGTTCAACTACATGCTGATGCAGAGCTACGATTTCTTTGAGCTGTTCCAGAGATACGGCTGCAACATGCAGTTTGGCGGCGATGACCAGTGGAGCAATATGCTGGGCGGTACTGAGCTGATCCGCCGTAAACTGGGCAAAGATGCTTACGCGATGACCATCACCCTGCTGCTGAATTCCGAGGGCAAGAAGATGGGCAAGACCCAGTCCGGAGCCGTATGGCTGGATCCGGACAAAACTTCTCCGTTTGACTTCTACCAGTACTGGAGAAACGTTGCGGACGCGGACGTTCTGAAATGTCTGCGTATGCTTACCTTCCTGCCGCTGGAGCAGATCGACGAGATGGACAAATGGGAAGGCAGCCAGCTGAACCGGGCGAAGGAGATCCTTGCCTACGAACTGACCGCTCTCGTACATGGCGAGGAGGAAGCGAAAAAGGCAGAGTCCGGAGCAAAGGCAATGTTTGCCGGCGGCGGTGATTCTGAAAACATGCCGACCACCGAGCTGAAAGATGAGGATTTCACGGAGGACGGCATTGACCTGATCAGCCTGCTTCAGAAAGCAGAGCTGGTGGGAACACGGAATGAAGGACGCCGTGCTATCGAGCAGGGCGGCGTAACCCTGGACGGCGAGAAAATCACCGATGTGAAACACATCGTGAAGAAGGAAAACATCCTTCCGGAAGGTTCCATTCTGCGCCGTGGAAAAAAGAAATTTAAAAAGATTTGCGTCGGATAATTTCTTGTGGTATATTAAAACCAATGCAGCGTTCGGAAAGCCGGGCGTCTGTTTCGGAATCCGCAAGAAGGAAGCTGAAGCAATAAAATTTGCAGAGAGTCAAAGGCATATGCTTTTGGCTCTTTCGCAGGTCATATAGGAGGAAAAAACGTTGGAAAAATATGGCGTGAATGAGCTCCGGAGAATGTTCCTGGAGTTCTTCGAGAGCAAAGGACATCTGGCAATGAAGAGTTTTTCTCTTGTGCCGCAGAATGATAAAAGTCTTCTTCTGATCAATTCAGGTATGGCGCCTCTGAAACCGTACTTTACCGGAGCGGAGATTCCGCCGAGAAGACGTGTCACAACCTGTCAGAAATGTATCCGTACCGGAGATATCGAGAATGTGGGAAAAACCGCCCGCCACGGTACGTTTTTCGAGATGCTTGGAAACTTTTCTTTTGGTGATTATTTCAAGCATGAAGCCATCGCATGGTCCTGGGAATTCCTGACGAAAGTCGTTGGCCTGGATCCGGACCGTCTGTATCCGTCGGTCTATGAGGAAGACGATGAGGCGTTTGGGATCTGGGAAAAAGAGATCGGAATCGCGCCGGAGAGAATCTTCCGTTTCGGAAAAGAAGATAATTTCTGGGAGCATGGCGCAGGTCCCTGCGGTCCGTGTTCTGAGATTTATTACGACCGCGGCGAGAAGTACGGCTGCGGAAAACCGGGATGTACCGTTGGCTGCGACTGCGACCGCTACATCGAGGTATGGAACAACGTATTTACCCAGTTCAACAACGACGGTGAAGGTCATTACACCGAGCTGGAGCAGAAGAACATCGATACCGGAATGGGTCTGGAGCGTCTTGCCGTTGTAGTTCAGGATGTGGATTCCATTTTTGACGTGGATACGATCCAGGCGCTGCGCAACCAGGTGTGCGCGATCGCAGGCGTAACCTACGGCAAAGAGCATGAAAAGGATGTTTCCATCCGACTGATCACAGACCATATCCGTTCCGCGACCTTCATGATTTCCGATGGTATCATGCCGACCAATGAGGGCAGAGGCTACGTTCTCCGCCGTCTGATCCGCCGTGCCGCACGTCATGGACGTCTGCTTGGCATCGACCGTCTGTTCCTTGCGGAGCTGAGCGCAGGCGTGATCGAGGGAAGCAAGGATGGATATCCGGAACTGGAAGAGAAGAAAGACTTCATCTTTAACGTATTGAATAATGAAGAAAAGCAGTTCAACAAGACCATCGACCAGGGTCTGTCCATTCTGGCAGAAATGGAAGAGAAGATGGCTGCTGCCGGACAGAAAGTTCTTTCCGGAGAGGATGCGTTCAAACTGTACGATACGTATGGATTCCCGATGGATCTGACCAGAGAGATTCTGGAAGAAAAGGGATATGAGATCGACGAGGACGGCTTCACCAAAGCGATGGATGAGCAGAGAAACAGAGCGAGAACTGCCCGTGAGACTACCAACTACATGGGAGCGGACGCAACTGTTTACGATGAGATCGATCCTTCCGTTACAACGGAATTCACAGGATATACTACACTGACCGATAATTCCCGGATCACTGTGCTCACCACAGAGACCGAGATCGTCAACGCTTTGATGGAAGGTCAGAAAGGTACCGTATTTACAGAAAAGACCCCGTTCTATGCCACCATGGGCGGTCAGATCGGTGACTGCGGAGAAATCCGTACACCGAACGGTGTCTTTGAGGTCGAGGAGACCATCAAGCTGCGCGGCGGAAAGTATGGCCATGTCGGCGTGATGAAATCCGGAATGATCTCTGTGGGCGAAGAGGCTTCTCTGGAAGTCTGCAGATCCGCGAGAAAGAATACAGAGAAGAACCACAGTGCCACCCATCTGCTTCAGAAAGCGCTGAAGACTGTCCTTGGCGCTCATGTAGAGCAGAAAGGTTCCCTGGTAACTCCGACCCGTCTTCGTTTTGACTTCGCGCATTTCACAGCGATGACACAGGAAGAACTGGCAAAAGTGGAAGCTCTGGTAAATCAGGAAATCCAGGAGCAGCTGCCGGTGCAGACGGATATCATGGACATCGAGTCCGCGAAAAAATCCGGAGCAATGGCGCTGTTCGGAGAGAAATACGGCGATGAGGTCCGCGTGGTATCCATGGGAGATTTCTCCAAAGAGCTGTGCGGCGGTACCCATGTACACAACACCAGTGAGATCATGCTGTTCAAGATTGTTTCCGAGGCAGGTGTAGCGGCCGGCATCCGCCGGATCGAGGCGCTGACCGGAGAAGGCGTTCTGGCTTATTACAGAGAACAGGAGGCAATGCTTCACAGCGCAGCGGCTCTTCTGAAGACCACTCCGGCGGAGCTGGACGGAAAGATCCGCCATCTGATGGCTGAGAACAAAGAGCTGACATCTGAAAATGAATCTCTGAAGAGCAAAATGGCTCAGAATTCTCTTGGCAATGTCATAGACAAAGTGACTGAGATCAAAGGCGTGAAGCTTCTGGCTGCAGCCGTGGAAAATGTGGACATGAACGGACTGCGTGATCTTGGCGATCAGTTAAAAGAGAAGCTGGGAGAGGGCGTTGTCGTACTGGCATCCGCACAGAATGGAAAAGTAAGCCTTCTTGCAATGGTGACAGACGGAGCCATGAAGAAAGGCGCCCATGCCGGTAACCTGATCAAGGCAGCCGCTGCCATCGTCGGCGGAGGCGGAGGCGGCCGTCCGAATATGGCACAGGCGGGAGGAAAGCAGCCGGATAAGATTCCGGAAGCCATCGCGAAAATCCCGGAGATTCTGGAAGGACAGATTCAGTAACATCCGGCAGACCTGGTTGAACGGTTATGAGCGGTTACAAAAATTTTTATAAAAAGAGAAAAAAATGTTGACGTATGGGAAAATTCTGCTATAATATTACTAGTGCAAAAAAATACCCATACAGTTGTATTATGCACAATCTGCAACTGGAGGGAGGTTAGGTGTGAGACTATGTCAAATGTAATCGTAAAAGAGAACGAGACGTTGGACAGCGCTTTACGCAGATTTAAGCGTAGCTGTGCAAAGGCAGGCATTCAGCAGGAGATTCGCAAGAGAGAGCATTATGAGAAGCCAAGCGTTCGCCGCAAAAAGAAATCTGAAGCTGCCAGAAAACGTAAGTATAATTAATGTGCAGAAAATCCCCGGTGAGTATCTCCCCGGGGATTTTTAAACATAACAGACAGAAAGATGGTGGAATATGAAACTGATCTGGAAGGTGATATACGAGTTTTTCGGGCTGGTGAGAAAAGTATTAAGGATCATGTCCACCCGGCTGTTTATTATCCTGGCAGCGCTGGCGCTGGAGCTGATCTGGATCATCGCGCTGATCCTGATCCTGAATGAAGAATCTATTTATGTAACGTATGTTTTGACATTTATTGCGCTGATCACAGTGCTGTGGCTGGTAAGCCAGAATCTGAATCCCGGCTATAAGCTGATGTGGACGTTCTGTATCCTGGTCTTTCCTGTGGTCGGGATTATTCTTTATGCAATTTTCGGTCAGTCCAGACTGGCGCATAAATTCCAGATTGTCTATGATCAGGTATTGGTGGAACACAAAGATATTTTCAAACAGGAAAATTACTGGGAAGAATATTTGGAAAAAGAAAACCCCGGAGTCGCCGGACAGTGCCGCTATTTGAGAAAATATGCCCATGCGCCGCTGTATTCCAATACGCAGACAGAGTATTTCGCGGTCGGTGAAGACTGGTTCGCAAAATTTCTGGAAGAGCTGAAAAAAGCGGAGCATTATATTTTTATGGAATATTTTATCATCGGTGAAGGATATATGTGGGATTCCATCCTGGACGTGCTGAAGGAGAAGGCAGCAAACGGTGTGGAGGTGCGGCTGATCTACGATGACCTGGGCTGCGTCAACACTCTGCCGCCCCAGTATTACAGGACATTGCAGTCTTATGGAATCCGTTGTGCGTCATTCAATCAGTTCCGCCCGGTGCTGAATGTAGTGATGAACAATCGGGATCACAGAAAGATTACGGTGATCGACGGCCATACTGCATTTACCGGGGGAATCAACCTGGCGGACGAATATATCAACAAAAAAATGCGTTTCGGTCACTGGAAGGATTCCGGTGTCTGGCTGCATGGGGATGCGGTATGGACGTTCACCGTGATGTTCCTGCAGATGTGGACGGTCATCACCCGCACCTCCTGCGACTTTGAAAAATACCGGCCCCATCTGTATCATATGGGACCGTTTACAGCGGACGGACTGGTTCAGCCCTATGGAGACTCCCCGATGGACAGTGAGACGGTGGGAGCGAGTGTCTACCTGAACATTATCAATTATGCGAAACGGTATCTCTACATTTTTACGCCTTATTTGATCCCGGATAACGAGACGCTGACGGCGCTCTGCCAGGCGGCAAAGAGAGGCGTGGATGTGAGGATTGTCACTCCGGAAATTCCGGATAAGAAAAGTGTATTTTTACTGACGCAGTCTTATTATGAGCCGCTTTTGGAGGCGGGTGTGCGGATCTACCAGTATCTTCCCGGATTTATCCATTCAAAAAGCTTTGTCTGTGATGACGAGATGGCGACTTGCGGAACTTTTAATGTGGACTACCGCAGTTTGTATCTGCATTTTGAATGCGGAGTATTTCTGTATAAAAACAGTTCCGTGATGCAGATCAAACAGGATGCCCTGGACACTTTTGAAGTATCGAAGGAAATGGATCTGGAGACAGTACAGGCAAGAAACATCTTTGTCCGTATGTTTCAGTCAGTGCTCCGCCTTTTTGCGCCGATGCTTTAAATGAATTTCATGAACTGCTTTGCGGGATGGGAGATGGATTCCCGGCACTGCAGATGAAAAAGGTATAAAAAGGCATGGATTCCTCATACATTACCATATAGATCAAAGACGGGGTGTATGTATGAAACGGTTTCTTTACGGAATCTGTGCCTTTTTTGTTTTGCTGACAGCGTTCTGCCCTGCAGTTCGTGTTGTGGCAGAGCCGGAGCAGAACCAGGAACAGGAGACTCAGGGACAGGAAGGCCAGAGTGGAAGCCTTGCGCTGTCTTCCCCATCCGCACTGCTGATGGAAGCCAGCACCGGACAGGTGATTTATGAACAGAATGCAGACGAGCAGAGAAGTCCCGCCAGTATCACAAAGATCATGACCTTGCTGCTGATCTTTGAGGAACTGGAAAAAGGAAATCTGACCATGGACGAGGAGGTTACGACCAGTGCTTACGCAAAGAGCATGGGAGGCTCCCAGGTGTTTCTGGAAGAAGGCGAGAAGCAGACCGTGGAGACGATGATCAAATGTATCGTCGTGGCTTCCGGAAACGATGCGGCAGTTGCCATGGCGGAGCATATTGCCGGGACGGAGAGCGAGTTTGTCGCGCGGATGAATGCACGGGCAGCGGAGCTTGGAATGGAAAATACGAAGTTTGAAGACTGCTGCGGCCTTACGGATTCGGCGGGGCATTACACGTCGGCAAGGGATGTGGCGATCGTGTCCAGAGAACTGATCCAGCGTTTTCCGAAAGTTCTGGAATATTCTTCTATCTGGATGGAGGATATCACACATGTGACGGCACAGGGGACGAAACCCTTTACGCTGACCAACACCAACAAGCTGATCTCCAGCTATGACGGCTGTGTGGGACTGAAGACGGGGAGTACTTCCGTGGCGAAATACTGTGTTTCCGCGGTGGCTCAGAGAGACGGTATTACGCTGATCGCGGTGGTCATGGGAGCGCCGGATCACAAGGTGCGGTTTGCGGACGCTTCGGCGATGCTCAATTATGGATTCGGGAAATGTTCGCTGTATGTGGACGAAAACAAAGAGGAGCTTGCGCCGCTTCCGGTGACTCAGGGAAAAGAAAAAGAAGTTCCGGTTGCTTTTGAAACCGAGTTCCGTTACCTGGACTGCAGCGGTCAGAAGATTTCCGATGTGGAAAAGTACATAGAGCTTCCGGAAGAAGTTCAGGCGCCGGTGAGGAAAGGCGAGACTGCGGGAAGAGCGGTCTACTCCCGGAACGGCGAGGAGATCGGAAGCACTGCGATCATCTATACAGCCGATGTGGAATCGGCGGATTTTCTGGATTATCTGGAGGAAGCGCTGACGGGACTGCTGCCGACGGCATGACAAAATGAATAAGGCATGGAAAGAGGACGATATCAGCTGTCTGAAGCGGCAGTTTGGAAACGATAAGGAGAGGACAATGGCGAAAAAAAAGTTTTACGCAGTACAGAACGGGAGAGTTCCGGGGGTTTATCTGACCTGGGACGAATGTAAAAAGCAGGTGGACGGTTATTCCGGGGCTTCTTATAAAAGCTTTCCGACGAGAGAGGAAGCGGAGAATTACGTGAAAGGCGGAGCCGGAAACGGAAAGAGTCCAGAAGCGGCGGCGGAAACGCCGACAGTAGCTCCAAAAGAAACTGCAGCAGAAATGACAGTTGGAACGCCTGCGTCTGTGGAGCAGACATGTAAGCATAAACACGAGGAGGAGCCGGAGGCGGTCGCCTATGTGGACGGAAGCTATTACCACGGAAGCGGCCGTTTTTCCTGCGGTGTCGTACTGTTCTGGAACGGTCAGGAACTCCATTTCAAAGAGGCGTATTCCGACCCGGAACTGGCGGCAATGCGTAACGTGGCAGGGGAGATCAAGGGAGCAGAACTGGCGATGAAATATTGTGTGGAACACGGAATTGCCAGCCTGCGGATCTGTCATGACTATGAAGGGATCGCCAAATGGTGTGAAGGACAATGGGAGGCAAAAAAGGAAGGAACCAGGGCTTACCGGGACTTTTACCGAAGCGCATCCGAAAAGGTGAAGATCACATTCCGGAAGGTCAAAGGGCACTCCGGCGACACCTGGAACGATCTTGCGGACCATCTGGCGAAGGAAGCGTTGGGGCTTGTCTGAGGTTTTGATTTGCAGTATAATCAGAACATGAGGAAAATAAAGATAACAAAGTATCACTTGAAAAGTCCGAAATGCGGAGGGAAGGGAAGAAATCTTCGCTTTGTGTTTATCAGCGATCTGCACAATGTGACTTTCGGATCGGAGAATTGTGAGCTGCTGGAGCTTGTGCGGCAGCAAAGCCCGGATGCGGTGCTGATCGGGGGAGACCAGATCGTGGCAAAGCCCGAGGAACCTTTGGAGCCCGGGCTCTCGGCAGTCAAAAAGCTTGCGGAGGAATATCCGGTCTATTATGCCTGCGGCAATCATGAATACCGTCTGAAGCTGTATCCGGAGGTATATGGAGATGCCTATGAAAGATTCCGGGAAATCCTTGCCGGGACGAAAGCGGTGTACCTGGAAAATGAAACGGCTGCCTTTTGGAAAAACGGTCTCCAGGTACTGATCTATGGATTTGAGATGAAGCGGGAATATTATGACAGATTCTGCCGACAGCAGCTTCCGGTGACGGAACTGACCGATGTTTTCGGTACGCCGCCGAAGGAAGCGTTTTCCATCCTGCTGGCACATCATCCCTGGTACACACAGGCTTATGACTGTTTCGGCGCGGATGTTACATTGTCCGGCCATTATCACGGCGGTGTGGTCGGCTTTGGAAACAGAGGGCTGGTCAGCCCGGATTTTCGTCTGTTTCCGAAAAATTGCCATGGCTGCTGTGAAAAAGACGGGCATTACCGCATCGTCAGCGCGGGCTGCGGGGAGCATACGATTCCGGTGCGGCTCCATAACCCGAGGGAACTGGTGGTTCTGGAGATCGATGGTTCCGGAGAAGGAAAGTAAAAAAACGTGGAAGAGAGGACCTGCATGGGAATTCCTGTTAAACTTCCGGTGTTTGAAGGTCCGCTGGATCTTCTGCTGCACCTGATCGAAAAAAGCAAAATAGATATTTATGACATTCCGATCGTGGAGATCACAGAACAGTATCTGGACTATATCCGCCAGATGGAGCAGGAAGATCTGGACGTGATGAGTGAGTTCATGGTCATGGCGGCGACACTGCTGGATATCAAGTGCCGGATGCTGCTGCCCCGGGAGGTCAACGAAGAAGGGGAGGAAGAAGACCCGAGAGAAGAGCTGGTACGCCAGCTTCTGGAATACAAGATGTACAAGTATATGTCCTACGAACTGAGGGACCGGATGAATGAGGCGGCGCGTTCTGTCTACAAAAAGCCGACGCTGCCAAAGGAGGTGCTGGAATACCGGGAACCGGTGGATGCCAGCGGACTGCTTTCCCAGGTGACCCTGGAACGGCTCAACGCGGTATATCAGACGATCCTGCGCAGACAGGAAAACAAGATTGACCCGATCCGAAGCAAATTCGGCAAGATCGAGAAAGAAGAGATCAGTCTTCCGGACAAGATGACGTACGTGGAGCGTTATGCGGTCGCCCACAGGAAATTCAGTTTCCGGGCGCTTCTGGAGGAACAGCCGGGAAAAATCCAGATCATTGTTACGTTCCTGGCAATTCTGGAATTGATGAAGACGGGAAAGATCCGCATTGCCCAGGAGGAGGCGTTCGGGGAGATCCTGATCGAATCCCTGGAGGCAGAGGGGACGGTTGTGGTTCCCTATACGGAAAACGAAGACGGTGAGGATGAGATAGAAGTTCGGAAGTGAACTTCCAAATCTACCTTGATGACGCAGCAAGTGCGTCAGGAAAGAGGAAATAATGGAAGAAAACAGGAATCAGAAAACGGACAGTTACGGAGAAGTTCACCGCCCGGACACCGTGGAACACACGAAGGCGGCGATCGAAGCGGTGCTGTTTGCCATGGGAGATTCCCTGGAATTGTCCAAGATTGCAAAGGCGATTGGCCACGATACGGAGACGACCCGGAAAGTCCTTCAGAATATGATGGATGATTATCAGAAGGAGGACAGGGGAATCCGGATCATCGAGCTGGAAAACGCTTATCAGTTGTGTACAAAACAGGAATACTATGAATATCTGGTCAACATCGCGCTGCAGCCGAAAAAGGCAGTGCTCAGTGATGTGATGATGGAGACGCTTTCGATCATCGCCTACAAGCAGCCGGTGACCAAGATTGAGATTGAGAAGATCCGCGGGGTCAAAAGTGACCACGCGGTCAACAAACTGATTGAATATAATCTGGTGCAGGAAGTAGGGCGCCTGGACGCACCCGGACGGCCGATCCTGCTGGGAACAACGGAAGAGTTTCTGAGGAATTTCGGCGTGGATTCCACGGACAACCTTCCGACGATCAACCCGGTCAAACTGGAGGATTTCAAGGCGGAAGCAGAGGAAGAGATCCAGATACGGCTGGATATCTAAAAAAGACAAAGGAGGCGGTACGTATGCCCACAACTTATGCACATGACCGGTTCGGCAGGGAGGTCTGGAAAAAGCTGCCGAAAGATCTGAAAAATACGATCCGAGAGCATAAAAAACTGTATTTGATCGGACTGCACGGTCCGGATATCTTTTTTTATTACCATCCATTGACCAGAAACCCGATTTCCCAGTATGGATCGCAGCTCCATGAGAGGACGGCTGCCGAATTCTTCCAGGAACGGATTGCCCTGTTTCAGGAGAATCCGGATGACGCGCTGCGGGTTTATCTGCTGGGATTTGCCTGCCATTTTCTGCTGGATTCCACCTGTCATCCGTATATCAATGCCTTTGAGGATCAGACAGGAATCTCCCATGCGGAGATCGAAACCCATCTGGACAGAGAGCTGATGGAGAGGGACGGCAAAGATCCGTTCCGCTATGAGCCTGCGGCGTCGATCTGTCCGAATACTGAGGGAAACAAGGTGATCCAGAGATGTTTTCCGCGGCTCTCCCAGGCTGAAATCCTTGAATGCCTGAAGGAAATGAAATTTTACACCCATCTGCCCATCTGCCGGAACGGCATCAAGAGGACAGTCCTCCTGAGTGCGCTGAAACTGAGCGGACATTATGATTCGATGGAAGGACAGATTATGAGGAAGAAACCAAATCCGAAATGCGAGGCGTCCACAAGGAATCTCCTGAATCTGTACCGGAAAGCGCTGGACGAGGCGCAGGGAGAACTGGAAGGCCTCAACGAAGCGATCCTGAACGGAGCACCGTTATCCGGGCGTTTCAACCGGAATTTTGAATAAGAGAAAAAGGAGAAATTACCTATGGCTGGAAAAATGACGCGCCTGGAAAAACAGTGGATTCTGTATGATGTGGGCAATTCCGCGTTCACAATGCTCTGTACCACGATCATTCCTATTTACTTTAAAAACATTGCGACCGCAGACAATCTTTCCAACAGTGATTCCACCGCGTTTCTGAGCTTTACCCTGTCTCTGTCCACGATCCTGGTGGCGGTCCTGGGACCGATCCTCGGAACGATGGCGGACACAAAGAATTATAAGAAGCCGCTGTTTGTCAGCACCTTCCTGGTGGGAGTGATCGGCTGTATGGCGATGGCGTTTGCCAGCAAATGGCTGGCGTTTCTGGCAGTATTCTGTATTGCCAAGACCGGTTATCAGCTGAGCCTGATCTTTTATGATTCTATGCTGACGGATGTCACGACGGAGGAACGGATGGATGAAATTTCCTCGCAGGGGTATGCCTGGGGGTATATCGGAAGCTGTGTTCCGTTTATCGCTTCTCTGGTGCTGATCCTCGGCTCTGATGTCATTGGCATCAGCGGCGGGATGGCGATGACCCTGGCGCTGTTCCTCAATGCGATCTGGTGGGCAGGTGTGACGATCCCTCTGATCCGCAATTACCGCCAGATCCATTATGTGGAAAAGGTAAATCATCCGGTGAAGGAGAGTTTCCGCAGGATTGTCGATGTGGTGAAAGGATTGAAACATCAGCGGAAGATCCTGTTTTTCCTCCTTGGATTTTTCTTCTACATTGACGGCGTGTATACGATCATCGATATGGCGACCACCTACGGAAAGGATGTGGGAATTTCCGATACGGATCTGGTGCTGGCGCTGCTGATGACACAGGTGGTAGCGTTCCCTTGCTCTATCGCTTTTGGAAAGATTTCCAAGCGGTTCAAAAACGGCAGCCTGATCCAGGTGAGCATTCTCGCATATTTCCTGATTGCAGTCTTCGCGCTGCAGCTGGACAAGGCGTGGGAGTTCTGGTTCCTGGCAGTCTGCGTCGCAGTCTTTCAGGGAGCGATTCAGGCGCTGTCACGTTCTTACTTTGCGAAGATTATCCCGAAAGAGAAGTCCAGCGAGTATTTTGGATTTTATGATATATTCGGAAAAGGCGCGGCTTTTATCGGAACGACGGTGATGGGTATCTCCACGATGGTCAGCGGAAGTTCCAGGTATGGAGTGGCGATTCTGTCGCTGATGTTTCTGGTGGGATTCTTCTTTTTCCGGAAGGCGGAGAAAGAAGAATAAGATTGGAAGAAGCCGTTCGGATGGGGAAGTTAAGGAAAAGCTATCATTTCTGATCAAAGTTACAGGAAAGGATGTGTTCGCATGACACTGGCAAAAGATCGGTTGTATACTACAGAAGATATCTATGCGCTTCCTGATGGTCAAAGGGCGGAATTGATTGATGGCAGTATGCAGCGGCAATGATTACAGAGAGACACAGGCAGTAATGTTATTAGGAAAGAGAAGGATGCCATGAGCAGAAGGAAGAAAAGGGCGCTGACCGGTGTTCTGCTGCTGTTGATTTTGCTGACCGTCTATGTGCTGAGCAGTCTTTGGATTTCGAAAAATCATTTGGCCGTAAGAGAATACACAGTACACACGGGCGGCAATGAGGCAGGGTTCCGGGCGGTTGTGATCGGCGATCTCCATGATCATGAGTTTGGCGAGGAAAACGAAACACTTGTGAAAACAATAGAGGAACAAAACCCGGATCTGATCCTGATGGCGGGAGATATGCTGAACGCAGACTCCGTATCGCCAGCGGTGCCTGTCACGCTGATCGAACAACTGAAAGATATAGCGCCTGTCTATTATGCCCTTGGCAATCATGAAATCGAATATATGGAACAGACAGGCGAAGACCTGGCAGAAGAGCTGACGTCGGCGGGAGCTGTGGTGCTGGACAAGGCGTATGTGGATCTTGAGACAGAGGGAGTTTCCATTCGCCTGGGAGGAATGTATGATTATGCTTTCGGAACCGACAGGGAAACAGGAGAGAACCTGGCGTCGGCGGCTCCGGAGGATACGGCGGCGTTCCTGCAGGAATTTCAGGACACGGACCGACTGAAGATCATGCTCGCACATCGGCCGGACAGCTTTATCTTTGGAGATGCCAGCGAGGTATGGGATGTGGATCTTGTGATCAGCGCCCATGACCATGGCGGTCAGGTGGTACTTCCGTTTCTGGGCGGCGTTTATGGAGGAGATCAGGGATGGTTTCCGAAATATATTCATGGTCTGTATCAAAAAGGGAGGATTCAGCTGTTTGTGACCAGCGGCCTTGGGACAAACCGGGAACTGGTGCCGAGGTTCAATAACCCACCGGAGATCGCGGTTCTGACGATCGGCGGATAAGATTGAAAGAACGTTTGGTGTAAAAATAAAATTATGAAAAAAGAGAAAATACCCCCTACTTTAGTAGGGGGTGCTTTTTTCTTTGATGTGCTATACTCGGAAAGAGAATCGGAAAGCTATGGAGCTTACGGTCAAGTATGTTGGTTTGTAGGCGAACAATCTGTTCACAGAGGAAAGCAGGGAAAGAAACATGCATATAAAAAATTTAGTAAGTGACAGATTTTTGGAGGCTTTGCGATGCTTTCTGGAAGGAAAAAAGGCAGAATGGGAGACAGGCATTTCCGGAGAGGAATGGATGGAGCTGTTCCAAATGGCGGCGCAGCATCAGGTTCTCCCGATGGTGTATGAGACGGTCTATACCTGCCGGGCTTTCCAATCCCTGCCGGAAAATGAAAAAGGCTTTATCCGCCAAAGAGTGATCTGGCAGGTCATGCTGCAGGAAAAAAAGACAGCAGAATTTTTGAACCTCTATCAGAAATTGCTGGAAGAAAATCTGACTCCTGTGGTAGTAAAGGGGATGATTTGCAGAGAGCTGTACAGGAAGCCGGATTACAGAACGTCCGGGGATGAGGATGTGCTGATTCCCTGGGAACAGTTTCAGGCATGCGACCGCGTATTTTGCGGAAACGGAATGGAATATCTGGAACCGGGACAAGAGGTGGAGAAAGAAGGGGAAATTCCCTACCTGAAAAAGGGAGGGGCGATTCATATTGAACTTCATAAGGACCTCTTTCCTTCTCATTCAGCGGCCTATGGAGATTTCAATCATTTTTTTCAGGATGTTTTCCAAAGGAAGATTCAGGCAGAGGTGCAGGAAATTCCGGTTTATACGATGGGATATACCGACCATCTGCTGTATCTGATCTTTCATGCATTCAAACATTTTCTTCACAGCGGTTTTGGAATCCGCCAGGTCTGCGACATTGTGCTGTATGCCAATACATACGGCGACAGGATTGAATGGGAATATGTGTATCAGTCGTGCGCGGAGGTTCATGCAGAAAACTTTGCTGCGGCTCTCTTCGATATTGGCGAGAAAAAGCTGAATTTCGACAGAGAGAAGGCACATTACCCGGAGGTATGGCAGAGGGAGAAAGCGAACGGCGACGCTCTTCTTGAAGATTTGCTGGACGGAGGAGTTTTTGGTGACTCCAACATGAGCAGAAAACACAGCAGCAATATTACTTTGCAGGCGGTGAGTGAGGATAAGAAGGGGAAAAGAGCAAATGCGTCACTGCTTCAATCAGCGTTCCCGGACAGGAACTATATGGAGCGGATGTATCCCTGGCTGAAGAATTATCCGTTTCTGCTTCCGGCGGCATGGGCTGCCAGAATCGGGAAATATGTGAAGGAAACCCGGAAGACCGAGGGAAACGATGTTCGCGAGAGCATTGAGATTGGCAGCCGGAGGGTGGAACTGCTGAAACAATACAAGATTATTCAGTGACCGGCAGCCGGATGATAACAGAAATGTAATTGTCGGAGCGGTCAGAGAAGGATCAATGTGTGGAAGAAAACATGAAAAAATGTTTCGTTTAGATTTGGGAAAAGACAGCGCAGTGGTTAAGGAGTACTATTTCTGAAAGTAACTTTGAGTCATGGTTTTTCATGGAGGTGTGGAATGATGAAGAAGAATTGGGAAATGCCGAAAACAGTGGTACAGAGATTTGAGCCGAATGAGTATGTGGCGGCTTGCTGGGCAATCGCATGTACGTATGGTGTTCAAGGCGGTGAGGCTGGGATCAATAACGAAAATTTGCCGTTTTGGCTTCATGAACGCAAAGATGCAACTCATACTTTGAGATCGGATGGGACTGGATGCGGACATGAGGATAATCAGTTTATTACAGAAAATGCAAACGGTTCTTTTTCCGTAATGGAAATTAATACACAAGGGTTAGGAAATTTGAATACTAGCTTAACAATGAATTCATCCTATAGAGGTTTAAGTCCATCAATTAGTGACGTAGATCCAGGCGATACAATTTATTGGACTACAACTTCTGGAGACAGAACATGGTATCACATGGGGATTGTTTCTACGGCAGATTACGGTCATCCGAATCGCTCCTGAGTTTTTGATTATTCGGCAACAGCATACGGTTAGTAACAAAGAAATAAAAGTAATTTGACTTCATTCAGCAGAGAAAAGTTCTATAGAATATCCGATTTATGAAAATACTATCGAAAAGATGATGATGCAGCGCTTAATCAATGGAACTTTGGAGCTTCTGTCACTCTGTAATATGAACCATGTGATGTGTTTGCATTGAACGTTCAATGGGACATTTTTTTCGGGAAACATAAACCACGTCGGATGAATATTACTTTATATGGGGCAAAATAAATTTCCTGTTTATATAGACACCTACATGATTCAGGTAATCAGAGACAGAAATTTGTCGCCTGATAAGCAACTCAGATTGTCGTTTGAAATTGTAGCTACGGAGAATTAAACAGATTGAAGGGAGAATTTTCATCTGAAGATTTTCAGTTTTATATTCATCAGATATTGCAGTATGTTGAAAGTGCAGAAGCTGAATATTCGGCAGACATTTCCTGTATAGCAGGGAATTTGTTCCTTTTTTCTATAGACACTGGCAGGGCAGATGCGGCTGTGTATCACGCTTGCAGAACCGTCTGTATCGGTTTTCGATATGGGTTTTGAAGCATCTTGGAATGTAATTGCACAGTAATCTAAAAAAATTTTCTTGTATTACAATGTATAGAATGCAGATTGTGTCCGATATGCAGAGTATGTGGTGTAAGTGAAAACAGGAGAGTATGATAAAGTTTCAGAAAATTTATGAAAATTTACACATGTATATCTGAAACTGCTTCAAAATACAAGGAATGTTTTGTGAGCAAATATGTCAAATATAATTTTTAGATGAATACTTATTGTAAAAAGCAAGATTGATGAGGAGGAGTATATTGGAGAAAGAACATCAGTCATCTGATATGCTTTCGAGTTCTGAAGTTCAGGAAAATTTCTGCGGAAGCGGAACGAAAAAAAGTGCCAGGCGATTTATGGCAAATCCTGATTTCCTGCTCCGCGAGATTGCCGGAGAGGCTGTGCTTATTCCTGTGGGCGAAGCGGGAATATTTGAAAACAGCGTAATATCGCTGAACGAGAGCTGCAGTTTTTTGTGGCAGATGTTCCAGACACCCAGAACAGCAGAAGAGGCAATCGCTGAAGCAAAAAAGGAGTATGATGACCCGGATGGAGTATTGGAACAGGGAGTATATCAATTTATAAAAGATTATCTGCAATGTGATTTACTGAGGGAGGAAAAGAAATGAATAGAAATGTATGGAAACAGCCTTTGGCTTTAGTACAGAAGTTTGAGCCGAATGAGTATGTAGCGGCATGTGGAGATGAAAACAGAGTTTATAAATTTACATGTGAAGCCGGTGGAGGCGGTAATGGAACAGTATATTTGGACAGCAATAGCAACGGTAAATGGGATCTGATTGATGATGAGATGTTAACTCTAGCCGGTTATCACGCATGTGGAGCAACTCATGAAGCTCCGACAACAGATGATTTTGAAGAAGGTTTTTTTATTACAGGTGTATTCCCTCCATATAATGTACAGAAGGTAATTGTGTGGAGAGGTGAAAATGGAGATAATGTTCATTGTACTACAAACCTTGACATGGCTACTTGGCCAACCGCAAAATCATAATATTAAACAATATAATCACTATGGACCGGAAATTTTATCCGGTCTATTTTGATTCGAAAGGAGATTACTCTATGGAACCGCTAGAAGACGCATCCACCGTGGAGCGTATGCTTCTCGAACGTGCGAAACATACGCATACACCGGCGAACGGCAGCATTGAGCTGCTCCCGCTGTGCAATATGAACTGCGATATGTGTTACGTTCGTCTGAGCCGCGAAGAGATGGAGCGCAAGGGACGACTGCGCACGGCGGACGAATGGCTGGAAATCGGAAGACAGATGCAGAAGAGCGGCGTCCTCTTCCTGCTGCTGACCGGCGGAGAGCCGCTTCTTTTTCCGGATTTCCGAAAACTCTATCTGGGACTGAAAGAACTTGGCATGATCCTGACGATCAATACAAACGGCACCTTGATCGATGAGGAGATGGCGGCGTTTTTCGGAAAGCATAAGCCTCGGCGTGTGAACATTACACTCTACGGTACAGACGAAGAAACTTACAAAAATCTGTGTCATTACCCCGGCGGATTCGAGAAGACAATGAGAGGAATAAGGCTTCTGCGGGAAAACGGTGTGGATGTAAAAATCGGAGGAAGTCTCGCAAAGGCGAACCAGAAAGATCTGGAGCGCCTGATCGCAATGGGAGAGGAACTGGAGATTCCGGTGCGTGTGGACACCTATATGCTTCCGGCGACCAGGGAGAGGGAAGCACCTTACGATATGCAGGCGCGGCTGAATCCGGAGGAAGCGGCTCAGGCGCGGGTCTATGCGCTGAAACGGGAGATGGGACCGGAGTTGTTCGCCCAGTATGCGGCTCAGTCTGTCTGGATGGCGGATCATCCGCAGCCGGCGAAAGAGGAGCCCGGGCATATGGCATGTATGGCGGGTCGATGTTCTTTTACCATCAACTGGCAGGGGGAGATGCGCCCCTGCGTGATCCTTACAAAACCGGCGGCTTCTGTTTTTGAAGTGGGATTTGACAACGCCTGGAAGTATCTTGTAGAAGAAACAGGAAAAATCCTGCTCAATGCCAGGTGCAGTGCGTGTCAGGTGCGTCATCTGTGCCGCACATGTGCGGCGAGCGCGCTTCTGGAAACAGGAAGTTACGATGGAGTACCGGACTATATGTGCCGATATACCAAAGAATCCCTGAGACTTTTGCGGGAGGAATGGGAAAAGATGCCAAAGGATCACGTGCGTTTTGAATCAGAGGAATCTCAGGAAGCGGCTGTGACAGAAGAGAAAGAACAGGAGTGATCAGAAAATGGAAAAAATATTTCAAATTGGTGAACTTATCTTCCGCCTCTGCTATCCAGAAGAGATTACGCCGCCTCCAAACTTTCTTCTGTTTGAACAAGGAAACCATACCGATTCCATACATATCCGGAAAGCACATTCTGAAGCAGACAGAGGTGAAAATAAAGTCGTTCATTCTTCCGGGGAATGGGAATACACCTATGAAATTCAGGTGTCCGAAACGCTGCCGCAGCCTGCGGGCAAGGTGATCGCACGCCGCCCGGATCTGGTCGTTTTTTGTGAAGGCAGCAGGGAGAGCCGTCTGATCGGAGTCAAGGGGACGGAAGGCTACTATGCCTGTTACCGGGAGACCGGTCCGGAACGTGCGGAGGTGATTCTTGCCAGGGACAGGATCCGGGGGCTTCATATTGACCCGGTGTTCACCTCCCTTCTGGCTTTGGAGCGCCGCCTGATCCGAAAAGACAGCCTGGTACTTCACTGTGCCTACATGATCTGCCGCCAGGAGGCGATTCTCTTTTCTGCTCCGTCGGAGACAGGAAAGACCACTCAGGCGAATCTCTGGGGAAAATACAGGGGCAGCCGGACGGTCAACGGAGACCGGGCGCTTCTCGGAAAGATTGACGGCCGCTGGAACGCCCAGGGATGGCCGGTCTGCGGAACCTCCGAGGTGTGCAACAATGAAGCTTTTCCAATCCGTGCCATCGTCATGCTGAGCCAGGCGAAAGGAAATCACGCAGAGAGGTTGACCCCAGGACAGGCTTTTCCGCTTCTGTACAGCCAGATTACCGTGAACCGATGGAATATGGAGGATCATATCCATGCGATGGATTTAATGGAAAAACTGCTGGCGGAAATTCCCGTCTATCACCTTGGCTGTACGATATCCGAAGAAGCAGTGGAATGCCTGGAGAATGCTTTACAGGAGGAGTGAAATGGACGAAGAGAACAAAATGGAACACAAAAACCCTGCCTTCGAATCTCTGGATATTCTGATTTCCCGATGGAAGGACGGGACCTTCGGGGAGATCATTGACGACTGGAAGTGGATTTTCAGTTACAGCGCCCGCTATAAGGGGGCGATTGTCTTCTATATTATTCTCGGAATTTTCAGCACCTCTATGGGATTGGTGAGCAGTGTCGCCAGCAAGTATCTGATCGATATTATCACAGGCTATGACACCAGCAGGCTCTGGGTCGTGATCGCGGTTATGGTGGGCAGCACGGCGTTCAGTCTGACGTTCGGAAGTATCATCAGCCGGATCTCCACAAAGCTGAGTATCGATATCAACAATGATATTCAGGCGGATATTTTTGACAAGATCGTGGATGCCGACTGGCTGGAGCTGAACAAATACTCCAACGGAGATATCCTGAACCGGTTCAACGGGGACATTGGAACGGTCAGCAGTAATGCGATCAGCTGGCTTCCGACAATTATTATCGCCATTTACAATTTTATTGCGACTTTTTTTGTGATACTCCATTACGACTGGATTATGGCGGTGATCGCCCTTGCCAGCGCGCCGTTTATGCTTCTGATGTCCCGGTTTATGATAAAAAAACAAAGAGACTACAGCAAGAAAGTCCGGGAGATGAGCAGTGATCTGATGACTTTTGAGGTAGAGGCGATCTATAATTTTGATACGATCAAGTCTTTTGGAATCGCGCCCCATTACAGCAAAAAAATGCGTTGGTGGCAGGGAAAGTTCAAGGACATCAGCTTGAAATACAATATGTTTTCCATTAAGACAAATATTCTGATGTCCATCATGGGAACGCTTGTGCAGTTTACTGCTTTTGGGTACTGTCTGTTTCGTCTGTGGACCGGCGATATCACTTATGGAACCATGACGCTGTTTCTGCAGCAGAGAAGCAGTCTCTCCTCAGCGTTCAGCAACGTAGTCTCAATTATTCCATCGTTTTTGAACAGCTCGGTATCTGCCCACCGGATCCGTGAGCTTGTGCAGCTTCCCAGAGAGGTACATATTCCGGAGAGCAGTGAGATGGACCGGTATTCTGCGGATGGATTCCGTGTACAGATGGAGCATGTGGATTTTTCTTATATCGAAGGGACACGTGTCATCACAGATTCCGCCTTTGAGGCGAATCCGGGAGAAATCGTCGCGCTTGTGGGTCCGTCCGGCGAAGGAAAGACGACGATGATTCGTCTGATCCTGGGCCTCATACGTCCTCAGGATGGCAGCGTCCGCCTCTGCGCTTCGGATGGCAAGGAGATCGTGATGAATGCGGAGACGAGACATTTGTTTGCCTATGTCCCTCAGGGAAATACGATCATCTCAGGAACCATCGCGGAAAACATGCGCATGGTGAAGGAGGATGCGACGGACGAGGAAATTATTGACGCGCTCAAGGTGTCCTGTGCCTGGGATTTTGTGGAAAAGATGCCGGATACGATCAACAGCAATGTAGGCGAACGGGGACGCGGGCTGTCGGAAGGGCAGGCTCAGCGGATTGCCATAGCCAGAGCAGTTCTGAGGGATGCTCCGGTGCTGCTTCTGGATGAGGCAACCTCGGCACTGGATGTGACGACAGAGCGGAACGTTCTGAGAAACATTGTCCGTCAGCATCCCAACAAAACCTGCATTGTCAGCACACATCGGCCGAGTGTGCTGAATCTCTGCCAGAGAGTTTACCGTGTGATGGAGACGAAGGTGACGGAGCTGAGTGAAGAGGAATCCAGCCGTATGGCGATGGATTTCTGACGGCCGGACAGCAGCAGGATTTCGGCGGAATATGTCGGGGCATATTTTCAGGAGGATGGCAAATGACAAGAATGGTAGATACAAGGGAATATCTGGATGTGCTCCGGGGACTGACAGATGAGGGAAAGGAGGTTTCTCTCCTGATTTCCGGCAGCAGTATGGCTCCATTTTTGATCCATGGCAGGGATTCTGTATATTTTCGAAAGCCGGATCGGGAACTGAAAAAAGGGGATATTGTTTTTTTTCAGCGGGAATCCGGCCGTTATGTGATGCACCGGATCTGCAGAGTGAAAAAAGACGGATATTATCTGGTGGGGGATGGTCAGACAGAGGTGGAAGGTCCCATCCGGAAAGAGCAGATTTTCGGTCTGATTTATTGCGTCAAAAGAAAGGGGAGAAAAATTCAGCCGGGTGATTTCTGGTGGGAGTTTTTTGCTCATGTTTGGATTCTTTTTCGCCCCATTCGTCCGGCACTGACAGGAGTGTACAGTTTTTTCCGGCATATTTGCCGATGAATGCTTCTGCATGGAACAAAGGAATAACGCTTATAAAAGAAAGTCAAAGAAAAAGCAAAAAGAAGCTGAGAAAAGAAAAAAATACAGAGAACTCATCGGATGACAGAATGTATCTGGTGAGTTTTTTTGTATTTTTAGCTTTTTCCGTATCATTTTGTCATTAAATTCATTCTTCGAGAATTAGTCATGGTAAAATAGTAAGACAAAATTGAGTTGTAATAGTATTTTTTAAATATGGAAGGGAATGATATAAAAAAACTATTGCAAACAGAAAGGAATTAAGAATGGAGAGCGTAGACAGAACAGAAAACATGAAACTTTTTGAATTATATTTGCTTGAGAGAGAAAATGCTCCGGCAACCATACAGAAGTATAAGACAGACGTGAGAACTTTTTTCCGCTATCTGGGAGATAGCCAGGAGATTACAAAAGAATGCCTGATAAAGTACAAGAACTGGCTGATTGAAAATTATGCTCTGAGCAGTGTGAATTCCATGCTGGTTGCCCTGAATCAATATCTCGTCTGTATCGGTCTGGAACGTTGGAAACTCCGGAGAGTAAAAACACAGCGGAAAATTTATGAGGATGAACAGAAAGAATTGAGCATAGAAAATTATTTCCGGCTGATCGAGGCTGCGCGAGAGGAAGGAAAAGAACGGCTTGCGTTGATGATGGAAACAATGTGTTCTACGGGGATTCGGGTCAGTGAGTTGAGTTTTTTTACAGTAGAGAGTGTCAGCAGCGGGATCGTGCGGGTATGGAATAAGGGGAAATATCGCCTGGTGGTACTTCCTGAGAAACTTTGCATGAAATTAAAACAGTATATCAGGAAGCAGAATCTGCAGTCCGGTATGGTCTTTGTCACAAGAAATGGGAAACCGGTGGACCGTTCCAATATATGGAGGGAAATGAAAAGACTATCAGAAAAAACAGGGATTGTCCGAGAGGTTATTTTTCCTCATAACCTGAGGCATCTTTTTGGAAGAACTTTTTTTCATCTTACGAGGAATCTTGTTCTGCTTGCGGATATTTTAGGACACAGCAGTCTGGAGGTTACAAGAATCTACGCGTCAGATGGGATTGCGTCATGGAGAGAAAAAATTGAACAGTTGAATCTTGTGGTTTGAAAAATTCACATAATAATAGTTATGTTGTATTCTGAAATACTAAAATACGGAATAGCTGAGAATCCAGATGATTAGAAAAGAATTAAAGTTATGAAAAAATGTAAATTATATTTATTTTTTCAGTTATTAATATGAATGTCTTTTTATTTTCTGTATTTTAAAGCACCAAAAGACAGAAGAGAATGTTTTCACTTAAAATGGAAAAGGAATCTCTTCTAACAAACATTGACTTTTTTATTCATTCTGTGTAGAATTAATGCTAAAGTGGTTTTGATATTATGTAAATGACAGAATAAATACAACATAACTATTATTATGTGCTTTGGAGGTACTCTGAATGATAGAGATTTCGCTTTTGGAATATCTTGCGATGAAAATGAATTGCATGTATCTTTCCGATTTAAGGTACAGGCCGTTGAACAAAAAACGGCTTCGATATCTGCTGAGCGAAAAATGCGGCTATGAGTCGGGAGATGAGACGGAGTGGATAGAGGCCTGCCGATATCTGACCGGAGAAGAAAAGAAGACAGGGCGGGAAGCTTATGAATGTCTGCTTCGCCTCTGTGAAGAAGATGAGATGTCATCGGGGAGTGTTGAAAAATGAAGGGGAAAGAATATACGAAAGCAACCGTAGCTGCAGATGCAGCACAGACCCAGCAATTGACAGATGAACCTTATTATGCAAAAACGTGGACAGATAAAAAAGAAAAAAAACTCCGGCGATGGAAGCTTTGTATGAGTCGGAGTATGATGATTTTTTTGGTGTTGGATTTTTTGTGAGGGTGTAAAATAAAGTGTGTAAGTTTAAGAAGAGAAAGTTCAAAACTTACGC
>ERZ1673750.615-NODE-615-length-24643-cov-12.498902_pt1 | contig 24643 bp, 18 predicted proteins | sample MGYA00580203_ERZ1673750 | MGnify/ENA primary metagenome ERZ1673750 (study PRJEB41218, sample SAMN15661763) | gut metagenome | host: Homo sapiens | place: Canada: London | collected 2015-08-20/2019-03-30 | study: EMG produced TPA metagenomics assembly of... | reverse complement strand
AAACACATTATTTCAAGGTTTTTAAAGAATTTTCCCAGACTTTTCTCAGGAAACTTCTCAAGCAAGAACATTAACACTATAAAACCATTGAAAAATCAACATTCCATACAACCCACACGCGCAACACGCCGACACCCCACCACTCTTCACTCTGCAATCTCTTCTCCCGCATTTGTTCCCCTTTTTAGCAAAATAGAAACAAACACGGGCGCGACGACCTGCCTTCGCGCTCAAAGCGTAGCGCGCGAAGGCAATTCGGAGCGCTGAGCCGCTCAAACGTAAAGTCCAGTGGACTTTACGCGAGGCGAAGACGTGAGCGCGCTGTAACGCGCGAGCGATTTTCCCGAGATTGTTTACGTATTTGGAGATTTTGGAAACAAACTCGGGATAAAAATAGGCGAAAACAGGCGACATATTAAAAGCATTTATTAATTAACACAAAACCGTTGAAAACACTACTGTTTTGCCATAAACATTTCACAAAATCAGTGGTAAAAATATGCTGGATTTTCACGAAAATCAAGGTATGATTTCTCTAAATCTTCACGAAATCAATGGTACCGCTCGATTTTATATTTAACACAAAATAACGCAAAATGGCGCAATACATACAAAAAGGTCTTTGCACACATTACGCACAAAGACCTTTTTATATTAGTCCTACTGTATTCAGCACCATTCAGCACTAAACACAAGCGGTAGCTTAGCGACGAATCTTACGGAAGGTTGCACCAGCACCAGCCAAAACGCTAGCAGTCAAAGCAATAAAAGCAATGCCAACACCAGAATTAGGCAATCCTTCACCCTGAGTAGCAGTACCATTCTTCACAGTAATATCAGTCCAACCAAGCTGATTGCCCTGCTCATCAACAAGAACAACCGTATGCTTGCCAGAATAACCAGCAGGGAACATGGCATCAAACTGAGGCTTACCATTAACCAAGCGAACAGTCACATAATCCGTACCCTCAGCACCCTTAAGAAGACGAGGACTAGAGTAAATGAACGCATAAGCTTTTGCGGAACCATCACGATTCAAACGATCAAGGAACGCCTGGTTAGAAATGCTCAAAGTCACTCTATTAACAGCGCCAGCACCAGCAACATTATTAGTGCCAACCGTAATCATGCCCTTCAATTCTGGCAACAAGTCAGCAACAGAAGCTGGAGCAACAGGAACACCAGCATGCGCAGACACAGGAGCAGACACAGGTGCTGAAGCAGGTGCAGAAGCAGGAGTTTGAGCGGACGCAGATGCAGAAGCAGCGGATGGAGACGATGAAGCTGCAGCAGGAGTCGATGCGGATGGAGTTGTTACAGATTGAGTCGAAGACGAGGATGGAGTGCTGTCATCATCAAAAGATGGCGTCTCATCCGACGGCTTCGAAGGAGTTGGAGTCACAGGATTAGACGGAGTCGTATGATCTGGATTCACTGGATTCACAGGCTTTGGAACAACTGGATCTGTATTCTTCTTACCACCAACAAGCTCACTCACATCAGCTGGAGCAAGCTTATAGTCAGCAACCTTATCGCCGTCAACCTGTGCTAGAGCATCATGAACGTTAAACTTTGGTGCTTGAGGTTCTTCCTTCTTAGGATTCTGAACTTCTTGAACCTTAGTTTCTTGCTTTACAAGCAATTCCTCAGCCTTAGTTACGCCCTTATTAGCAGCCTTGAGAAGGTTTTTCTTGCTCTGGAGCTGCTTTTGCAACTTTCCAAGCTCCTCAGCAGCCTTATTATACTCTGATGAGCCTGCTGGGCCAGTCTGTTCCTTTGCCAACGCGTCAAACTTTGCTTGAGCGGTCGCAACCTGACCTTCAAGAGTCTTAACATCGTTACGAATGGTTGCAGCCTGAGTGTAGGCCTTAACCATGCTCGTAGCCTTATCGTTCAATTCGCTGAAAGAACTGGCAATCTTTTGAGCGTTTTCTAACTGTTCTTGAAGCTTCGTCTTTTCAGCACCAGTAGCCTTAGCAACCTTAGCTTGCAAAGCCTTAACACTACCTTCTGCCATCTGCTTCAAAAGTAACGCGTTCTGAGCCTTCTGGTTGGCTAAATCTTGAGCCGCCTTAAACTCGGCATCTTCTTTAGTAGTGTCAACCTTTGGTTCTGGTGCTGGAGGAGTCTGAGGGTCAGTCTTATGTTCGTCTGGGTTGACTGGAATCTCTGGCTTAGTATCATTGCCGTTCGGGTCATGGTCCTCATCAAACATGTGAGGGTCGAACTTTGGCAATGGCTTATCACTACCATTATAATTCTTATGAGTATTATACATTTGGTCGTAATAATTCTCATACTCATTTTCAGTGTTCTGGAGCTGGTCCCATTCCGAACCAGAGCCATAAATATCATCTTCTGGCTTAACGGTTGGAGTAGTTACTGGGGCTGGCTTTGGAGGGTTGTTAGGAACTTCGTCAGGGTATCCAGCTGGGGTTGTTACAGGATTATTAGCTGGAACCTCGTCAGCAAAGGCGAAGCTACCGACGAATCCGCAAGATACCACGATTGATGCGGCAGCTATACCAGCAATCGCTTTCTTATTCAACATGATCTTCCTTTCTTCTTCCTTCTCAGGTATAAGCGTGCGAAGAGAGCAATCGCAAGAATACAACTGAATATTCTCGAAATCTCATCCATAAAAACATGGACTATCAGCACTTAGAATACCCCCCCCCCGTAGTCCTAAATCAATATTTTCACACAAAAACACGCGTCATTTTTTACACAAAATTTGCGCAAATCAGCCGAACGGCTACTAATAGCCGTTCGCTCCGACCTGCCTTTTCGCTTAGAGCGTAGCGCGAAAAGACAATTCGGAGCGCTACACCAATCCACACATATAAAGTGGTAATATTATGCAATTCAAATCTTTTCTAACGCTAAGCTGTTTAGGAGCAAACACATAACTCGTTCCAATTCTTTTTGAAAACTTCGCCTTAAATTTATCAAGAGAAACCGTTTTGAACACATTTCCAGATTTAACTTCAATCGCAGATATACGCATTTTGCCAGCAGAATCCAGAAAAGCTTTAGAAATCAAAAAATCTATTTCCATAGTATTTTCCGAATTTTCTTTATCTCTATTTGAATAGAAAAATAGGCGATGCCCAGATGCTATTAGCTGTTGAGCAACAACGTTTTCAACTAGCATTCCTTCATTAATTGAGATTTTTCCAAATAAAATTTCTTTATAAAGATCATTAGACGCAATACTACTATCTGAAAGTATCATAGAAGCCAACAACCCAGTATCAGCCATATAGCATTTTACTAACGCATCATCCGCATTAAGATTCAAGCCTACATTTGGATCTGTAGATTTGTAGCAATTATTTGTAATACTCGCATCCGAAAGCCAAAAAAACGCATCCTTATAATCGCGCATACGAGCATTCTTACCCAAAGACGTAATCCTATACCTTTTTTCATGCCTAGAAAGCTGTGCTGGTATTCCATCAAACACAGCCATAACTTTCATTTCATACCCTTTTGCAAACTTTGCAGCATCCTGCCTATAGAGTGAGAGAATACGACGCTTAACCCTATCTACTCGAGCAAAATCCCGCGAAGCAACATATTCATTTACAGACTGCGGCATGCCACCAACTAGCATATATTCTCTAAAAAGTCGCATCGCTTTTTTATGTAAAGCATCTGGCAAAGGATTTAACTCATCAAATGAACTCTTAATAACAGTCGATAGATTTTCTTCTCCACAAGCCCACAGAAATTCTTCAAAATCAAGAGGATACATGCGTTCTTCTTGTTCTTCAGACGGAATCACTATTGTTTCAACATTATGTTTAATCGAAAGTAACGAGCCAGTCTCTATATAGTCGTATCTACCATCTGCAACTAGTTGTTTTATAAATTCTCTAGCCTGTGGGAAAAATTGCACTTCATCAAAAACCATTACCGATTCGCGATTATAAAGTTTCACACCATACAGTGCAGATATGTACGTAAAGAAAGTGCTTAAGTCTGAACGATAATCTTCAAATAACCGAAGCGCATCTTTTGAAGCTTGCGAAAAATCAATAAGAATATAAGATTTGTACTCATTTCTTGCAAACTCTTCAACTATAGTGCTTTTCCCAACTCTTCGAGCACCCGTTACCAAAAGTGCTGTTGAACCGCGATCAGCATTCTTCCAATCGAGCATTTTTTGATAGAATTTTCGCCTTAACATATAACACCACTTTTAATACCACTTTTAATTAACACAAAACCGTTGAAAACACTATGTTTCATAGTATATATTTCACGAAAACCAATGTCAATATATGCTGATTTTTCACCAAATCAAGGGTAAAAATATGCCGATTTTTCACGAAAATCGATGTACTATTTCTCTAAATCTTCACGAAATCAAGGGTATCGCGCGATTTTACATTTAACGAAAACTAGCAAAAGCTGGAAGTCTACTTCTAAGTTAAACTATCAGGTAAGCTGCGCTAATGTCTTCGCTTGTGCTGAAATCACACCGTGCTTTCAGCCTGAGCAAACTCAATTTTTTAGCACAGAATCCAAACTCTTCATTCCAGAATTATTCAAATTCTCAAGAGATAAAATCTGCGTTCGCGCCAAATTTCTAAGTTCCACCATACTTACCAGATTTGGAAACTATGCCAATAGCATTTGTTGATTCTACCCATCTTTTAGGAGATAAAGTAAAAGCATTAGAACCAGCCTCATTCTTAAAGGAGTCGAATTCGACCCCTTTAAAATTCGGGTTGTTAATACTCTCCCACAATCCCAAGAATTCAATAGTATTCTTCACTCTCAGCCAGTTTTTCACAACATCTTTAGGCTCTTCTTTGTTTTTATATCTCGCAATATCGGTTAAACTAACGTAATCATTCATAAAATCTTCCGTATAAACCTGAATTGTAAAGCCTTTTGCCTTAATAATATCTTTTTTAATATTTGACGCATTAGACATAATTTCCCCCTAATTTTTACGCAAATCTACGCAAATAGTTGCTTTATTTGATTTGTTTACTTTATTTCTATGCACTTAACACAAAACCCATGAATCACAAGCAAAATTACAGAATCAAGCACAAGTCACAAAACATCTAACAACTAGCAGAAAACTAGCATGCATCAGCGCATAAACATAATTCTATAAGATTTCACAGATAAGAATCAACAAACTCGGATTATGATACAAACACACTACAAGGTTGCATAGGTTACACCAAGTGAGGTAGAGATTCGAGATTTTTCGCAGCGGATGAAGCGAACCTCAGCATGAAATGGTGATTCGCTGAAGCAGCAAGAAAAATCGAGAATCTCGGTGATGAAAGATACGAAAAAGTTTTAGATATTCAGAAGGTTTGATGTATTTCTATACGAGCAATAAAAGAGGAGCGTAGCGACGGGAGTTGCGAGGAGAGAAATACATCAAACCTCGCGCAATACCAAGTAAGGAGCGCGCAACACAAAATAGGAAATACGCTCGCACGCTCTAAGAGGAAAGGCAGGTCGTCGCGCAAAAAGCGGAAGCAACCGACGCGGAAATACCGCTCGCGCAGCCAAAGCACTCAGGCAGGTCTTCGCACAGCAAGAGAATCAAGGCGCGCGCGGAAAGACGGCCAATCAGTGCGCATTGCCGTAAGCAGCTTTAGCTTCGGAACATCGTCAATCGGCACCCACTTGATTTCCATACTCTCGTCGTCGTGCGCGCACGGATTCACACTATGCCCCGGCTTTTCAAACGCAAAAACCGTTGTATAACGCCAATTCCCGTGATTTTCGCAATACGCTCCAACAACATCAATGTCTTGAGACGTTATGTTAGCTTCTTCAAACGACTCGCGCAACGCACCCTCAATCGCAGTTTCGCCATCAGATATTGCGCCACCAGGAATCCCCCACGTTCCACCTTCCGCGCTCCAAAGCGCGCGATGTTGCATAACAACGTGAGTCACGCGCCCAGTGGCATCGTCTCGCCTAGCGAGCAACACGCCAGCCGCGCCATTATGGCCCCAATGCTTGCGCCCGCAATCGCACATAACCCATCCGTCTCCAGGCTGGTGCACGTTTTCTTTAGGCACTTGCGCGGAAGCAGGATCGTCCTTAATCGCCTCTCCCTCTAACTTGCGACTATTCCACAAATCTTGCCAAGCGTACCCAAAATCGCAAACCATCTGCCTTAGTAGCGGCAAGCTAATCCCAAGAACTCCATGCGGATCACCCTGAATTCCCTCAATAAATACCCCACCAAAGCCTTCTAGCGTAAAGGATCCTGCAACTTCCAATGGCTCGCCAGTTTCTACGTATGCGCGGATCTCCTCATCGCTCATATGCGCAAAAGTCACGCTTGCGCGGCTCACTTTGCACACTGTTTTGCCACTTTTCGTGTCGATTAAGCAATGGCCAGTAAACAATTCTCCAGTTTTTCCGCTCATTCGCTTAATCCGCTCAAATGCCACTTCAGGAGTATGCGGCTTGCCGTAGCATTCGCCGTCTAGCAAAAACATGGAGTCGCAGCCAACAATAAGCACACTATTGGAATCAGCGGAAGACTTATTCACGTGCGCAAAATCGTGAATATCAAAAGTCTTAGTAGGAACTTTTACGCCCGAAAAATCGCGAGTCTGTGCAGTATCTACGTTATGCGTTATATGCGATTGCGAATCACTTGCTAAAGCGCTACTAGCAGTTTCAGAAGATTCAGATTCTGCAGACTCAGCCTCAGCCTCCAGCGGATACCCCACAACCAAATCACCACTAGCCGAAGCCGCCGCATTTGCAACAAGCTTCCACGACTCATACACCGCAAAAGCCTTTGCTTGCGCCAAAATCGAAACGCGCTCCTCGGCGCTCATCTGCTCCACGCTAACACCTTGCGCATTTGCAGCATTACGCAACGCCGCTGGCTCATCTACCTCGCTCACGTGAATCACAGGAATCACGCCTGCAGCAGCCAGCACAGATCTACGCGCTGGCGATTGAGAAGCTAAAATCAACGAAACTGTCATACCTTACTCTTCCTTTTTACAACTTCACACAAATTATTCGCGAGTTATTGCAACGCCAATAGAATCAACATGCACGTGCAAAACTTTCCAATCGCAGCCGCTTAAAAGCGCTTCTGCAATTTTTTCTATTTTTTCGCTTATATTAGTAGCGTTATTTTCATCTACGGTTGCTGGCGACTTTTCCTCATAGAACACCGCCGCGCAAGATCCAGCTCCAGAAATAGCAGCTGCAAACCCCTTATCTCGCAAAGCTTTTACTAAATCCCAAGTTGGTTGCATAAGACTTGCTCGGTATGGCTGGTGAATAGCGTCTTGAGTAGCTGTAAAAAGCAAATCGTTTCTAGAAAGAGTGGTTTTTGCGCAAGAGTTGGCAGAATCGCGAGAATCAGCAAACGCGTTAAAATCACCAAAATCGCCAAACGCAATCGGCAATAAGCAAGCGCGCGAAACGTTAAATACGGCATCTGCATATGGCACTTTTTCTGGAAGCGCTTGGCGAGCCATTTGCGTTGAAAGAGTAAAGTTTGGCACAAAAATCGTTGCGCGAATTTGCTTAGAAACGCTGTATCGAACTGTGTGGAACTCATCGCCATTCTTCCAACTGGTTGTTAATCCGCCAAAAACCGCTGGAGCAACATTATCTGGGTGTCCTTCAATCGCAGCTGCAAGCTCAAAAATCGCCTGCTTATTAAGATTTCCATTATGCGCAAAAGCCCAAGCTGCAGCCACACCCGAAACAATCGCACTGGCGGAAGACCCCATTCCTCGCGCTTGTGGAATGCGATTATGCGCTTCTAGCGTAAAGCGCAAATGCGGCAAACCAAACGCTCCGCACGCTTTACGAAATGCGCGAACAACAAGATGAGTCTCGTCTTTGGGCAACGTATCTTCGCCTTCGCCATGAATAATCACGCGAACATCTTGCGAATCGTCAAGCGTATCATTAAGCGTAAAAATTAGCGAATCCGCATAATCAAGCGCAATTCCTGCAACATCAAATCCCGACCCAAGATTTGCGCTGGTTGCTGGCACGCAAACTGACACACTGTTGCATACTGGTTTCATTTCGCACCTTTTCCGTTCGAGCAGCATACTTAATTACTCAATTACGCGATTACTTAATTACGCGATTACTTAATAATCCGCAAAGCAAGAGGCTTTGCACACACAACATCCATTTTTTGCAAATCCGCAAGAATTGCGCTCAAATCCGCCTCTGTACAATCTTTTACAAGCACACGCAAATCGCCAGGACCGCCGATTCCGCAAGCTGGGCAATCGCCCTCGCCCTCATATTGAGTTTGGCAAAGCATAGGCAATCGTTCCGCGTTAACTCCATGCGCATCAAACACATCCATCACTTCGCTGCAAAGCGCAAGTGAAGTATCCTCCATGCTGCATCGCACAACAAAATCCGCACGAATCGAGCGCGTGGAAGCCAAAGATTTTGCGTTATACATTGGCACGCTGGCATCGCTGCAACCGCGCGCTATGTTTCTAGCAGCTCCAACAATATCTCCAACAACCGCGCTGGCTGTTGGCGCACCACCAGCGCCGCGGCCGTAGAACATAAGATCATCCGCCGCTTGCGCTTTAACAAAAACGGCGTTAAAGCTGCCATGAACGGAGGCCAGCGGATGCTCTTTGCTAACCAACGCTGGGTAAACGCTTGCGCTCACCAATCCATTCGAATCGCAAGAAACCGCTGCAAGCAGCTTGATCACGCGATCTTCTGCACTTGCCGCAGCAATGTCTTCAGCCGTAATCGCGCTAATTCCTTCAACACTAACGTCATCAATGCTTATTGGCATTTGGAATGCAAGTGTTGCAAGAATAGCAGCCTTGTTTGCTGCATCAAATCCTTCAACGTCTCCTGTAGGATCCGCCTCCGCGTACCCCTTTTCTTGAGCCGCGCGTAAAGCCGAATCAAAATCAAGACCGCGAACCGTCATCTCGTCAAGAATATAGTTTGTAGTTCCGTTTACGATTCCAAAAATTTGCGTGATTTTGTCGCCTACAAGCGACTCTCTAAGCGGACGCAAAATTGGGATTGCACCTGCAACAGACGCCTCGAAACTTAAATCCACTCCGTTTTTTTGCGCGCAATCGTAGAGTTCTGGACCAAACTTTGCAAGTAATGCTTTGTTTGCTGTTACAACCGACTTTCCGCATTCTAGAGCGGTTTTTACAAATGTGTGCGCTGGTTCCAAACCGCCAATTAGCTCAACGATTATGTCTATATCTTCGCGTTCACATAATGCTAGAGCGTCTGCGCTTAGAAGATTTTTGGCAATCCATGGAGCATCCACATCTTCTGGATGCAAGCATGCTACTCCTGCAAGCTCTAGCGGGGCGCCGATTCTCGACGATAAGTCAGAGTTTTCTTCCACTATTAGACGCGCTGTTTGCGATCCTACTGTTCCGGCTCCTAAAAGACCCACGCGGATTGGCTCAGCAGAAAAGTCGCCAGCAACCGATCCATCACTATTTTCTGCATTTTCTGCATTTACCGTAACCATAAAATCGCCTCCAATACACTAATCAATCCCAAATAATCCCGTAATCCGAAATCACACTAAACGCGTTCTCGCTCACACAAAAAGCATTATCATATTCATAAGCACTGAAACCACAAGGAAACCCATAATGCCTACTGTTCCGTAAAGCGCCTTTATTCCAGCACTTCCGCGAATTTCAAGCGGTGAATCGTAGAATTCGAGATATTTTTTACTCCTTGCTAACAGCACAATTCCAAACACAAACATAACAATCATGAACATCGCGTAAAGACCTATAAACATGAATCCAGGAGCCAAATCCGCGATTTCTTGCGTTGTAAGATTCTCAACTTTAATTAAGTTCCCGTTTGAATCCATCATATTGTCGGAAATCCACATCGCTATAACGCTTCCTTGGAAGTTTACAATCATGTGCAAAAATACGCTGTATCTAAGCTGTGATGTACGCGCATACATGTAGCCGAACACAAGTCCCAGCCCAAAAGCATAGAAGAACTGGAACATGTTCATATGGAACAACGCAAACGCCAGAGCCGAGAACACAATCGCGCGCTTTTCGCCATACACTCGCAGCCTGTCTATAATCTGCTTTCTAAACAGCCATTCCTCCACAACTGGAGCAAGGAAAACAACGAAAATCATGGTTTCCCATACGTTTCCGCCTGCCACTATATCTGCAATCCTGTTTTCAGCTTTTCCGCCAGATATAAGCGCAGAAATCGCCAAACCTAGGTAGTTTCCTGCATACATTATCGGTACGCTCACTGCGAAAAATCCAGCAAACTGTCTGAATGTCATTGTGAATTTGCGTGTTTCTACCGCTGGCACTCGTCTTAAAACAAGCATCGCTATCGGCAACGCTATTAAGTATTGCGCAATGTCTGACGAAACGAAGGAGCTTAATGAAGGACTTAGAACACCTTTTGGAATGAACAAGTCTATAAGTTCACCTATTAAAATAGTTGCAAGAATCCAAACAAATAGGAATAAGCACAGCGATACACCAACATCTCCTTGACGTTTTCGCGCTAGATGGTACATGTCGTTATGCTGAGTTTTTCGCATTTTTACCTCTTCGTTTGTGTTTTAAGTTTTCTTTTAAATCTGATTTTATACAGACTTTAAGATTTGACATTTGCGCAATTTTGCGTAAATTCTTCGGTTGCTGGCGACTAATATTCAAAAAACCATGATTTTTTGAAGATTGTCTCAGTCTAAAATCACGCCTTCAATAAGTTTTGTGATTAAATCACCGTAGCTTATTCCTGTTGCTTCCCAAGCTTTTGGATACATGGAAATTGGCGTAAATCCAGGCATGGTGTTGATCTCGTTAATCATTACATGTCCTTCTGGAGTAACGAAAGAATCCACGCGACTAAGTCCTCGACCGTCCGCTGCTTTGAACGCTGCGAGCGCAGTATTGCGAACGCGCTGCAAAGTTTCTTCTGGCAGATTTGCTGGCACTTCCACGTGCGAAGCTGCGGAATCCATGTATTTGCTGTCAAAATCGTAGAACTGGTCTTCGCCAGCCTGACGCTTATCTAGCACAACTTCTCCAGGCCAGCTCGCCTTAGGCTCTTCGCCGTCGCGAGCGGCAAGAACCGCGCACTCAATTTCTCGCGCGTCAATTCCTTGCTCTATCAATACTCGCCAATCATGCTTCGAAGCCTCAAAAACGGCATCTGCTAAAGCTTTAGCATCGCGCGATTCAACTTTTGTAACTCCAAAACTAGATCCTGCTCGGCTTGGTTTTACAAAAAGTGGATACTCGAGTTTTGCTTCTTCAACTTGCTCAAGAATTTCGTTTGCGTACGCGTCAAAGTGATTTGCGCAATCATTAGCGAACTTTCGCACATCCAGCGCGATTCCTGGAGCAACATCAATTCCAGCCGCCTTAAAAAGTTGCTTAGCGTAATACTTATCCATGCACGCGGCGGATGCCAAAACTCCGCAACCAACGTATGGAACTTGCATCATTTCTAGCAAACCTTGCAAGGTTCCGTCTTCACCGTTTGGGCCGTGAAGAACCGGAAAAACAGCGTCAATATGACCCAAACTTGTAAGCGTGCCATCTGCCTCTCGCACCAAAAATCCGTCGGCACCTTTAGCTGGGTCTAGCACAACATCGCGCGTCTGCTCGGTTTTTGTGATTACTGGCAACTCGCCTTGTTCCATGCGGAAGTTTCGCGGATCTTCGCCGCCAACAATCCACTCGCCTTGCTTTGTGATTGCAATACGTACGATTTCAAATCGACTTTCGTCTACAGCACTGAGTACTCCAGCAGCCGATATGCAAGAAATCGAATGTTCGTCTGCTTTACCGCCATACAAGAACACTACACGCTTTTTCGTCATTTTTTTCCTTTGAAAATTATTTTAATTATTTTAATTATCTTAATTATTTTAATTATTTTGAATTATCTACGCACACGGCTTATAAGGAATTTCACTACTCTTCGCAAACATCGTTATCGAAAAGCATTGCAAGCATCTCTTGGCACGATATTCCTTCTTCTAGCACACGAGCCATCGCACTTGCAAGCGGAGTAGCAACTCCCAAACGCTTACCCATTGAAACAGCCGCGCTAGTAGTTGGAACGCCTTCAGCCACACCATTGCTTACGGCAGTTGCTTCTTCAACGCTCATGCCTTTCCCAAGATTTGATCCAAAAGTGTAGTTGCGGCTTAGCGGAGACCCGCAAGTTGCCACTAAATCACCAAAGCCTGCAAGTCCTGCGAATGTGCGCGAATCTGCGCCTTCTGCAACGCCCAATGCCGTCAACTCTGCAAGTCCACGCGTTTCAATCATAGCTGCTGTATTTTCTCCGTATCCTGCGCCTCGAGCCATGCCAACTGCGAGCGCAACCACGTTTTTAAGCGATCCACACATTTCTACGCCGATTACGTCGGTTGATACAAACGCCTTAAAGTAGCTGTTTGAGCAAGCTTTTGCCACCACTTCGGCATTTGCGCGATTCTCGCACGCCACAACCGCTGCCGCATGCTGCCTTAATGCCACTTCTTTGCTTAAGTTTGGCCCCGATAATGCTGCAAAACGGTTGCGCGGTAAGCTTAAAGCTTCGCACACAACTTCGTCCATACGCTTGCCTGTTGTGCGCTCAATGCCCTTCATAAGCGAAACAACAATCGCATGTTGCGGAATTTTGCCAGCAAATTCTTCGAGTGCAACGCGCGCAAATTGTGCTGCAATCGCAACTACTACAATGTCTGCGTTTGCTACAGCTTCTTCGCGATCCCCAGTAGCAGTCATGTTTTCTGGCAAACGCTCTACGCTTGGCAGCCTCACTTCGTTGCGGTGATTATCTCGAATGCCTTCCACAATTTGCGGCTCTATTGCCCACATTGTCACTTGATTTCCCGCGTCTGCAAGCACTTGCCCAAACGCCGTACCCCAAGCTCCAGCACCCAACACCGTAACGTTCATGTTTACGCCTAGCCTTTCGGTTTTAATCTATATACTTTTGTGATTTAAGTATTTACGATTTTATGTTTGCATACTTTTAATCAAACTATTGCATAATTCTACACAGCCCGCTTTACGGATGATTCACAAAAGTTTTACGGCTTAGTGAACCGCAAATTTACAGTCACTATTCTTTGACTCTCTTCATAAGTCTATAGTCAAAGTATCCTTCTGGTGCTTTTTCTCCGCGGATCTCTTCCATAATTTCCGTCATGCGTACGCGTACGCGACGAGCCAATTCGGCAGCAGACTCCATAGGCGGCAAATCACCCCAATTTTCCATATCTTTTAGAAGATCCGAATAATCAAGACGCGCATCGTAGCACATTACAACGTTCTTCTTTGGCCACGGCCACCAATGATTGATGCTTGCAGCACCCCATGTAACAGCGCAAAATAGCGGAATTTGATGCCCCAGCCTACGCGATGCTTCGAGCGCAATAACTCCGATTCCTGGCTTCATGCTCATAGGCCATTTTTGAGGGTCGCGCGTAACTGTTCCTTCTGGCCATACGCTAAGCGGCCTACCGTTTGTTAGGATTTTAATCGATTCTTCTTCGATTTCACGTGCTTTTCCGCTTCTGCGTGGAACTGGTTGCATGCCAACAAGCTGGAACCATTTTCCTAAGATTGGCCAATGCGCAAGCTCTGCTTTTGCCATGTATCGCGGACGTCGGCCTTGGTGGAATAGAGACGTCATTGGCACGAAAACGTCGAACATTGTAACGTGCGTGCAAGCGGTTATAAACACGTCTTCTTCTGGCACATTCTCTAATCCCCATGCGCGCACTTTGCAACGAGATCTAAGCACGCGAGACGTTCCTTCAAGGAGATGCTCAGTTGCCTTTGGATTTTGCGCGTTGATTTCTGCCGTATTTGGCGTCCGCGCGCCAGTTGGGTAGTAATAAGTAGGATCAACTAACTTGTGTGCTCGCGCTAAGCGTTCTACTTGCTCATCACTGAGCGGCTTAACTGCGCTTCTAGGCGAAGGTTTTCCTTTAGATACCATACGTCTATTGTGCCGCAAACTATAAACCGCAATTTTACGAAACAACTGATCGCAGTTTCGGCACAATCCTCGCCAACAACCCATGTTTAGGCGAGCACACCCACGCTAGAACAAACATAAAAGTCGCAACCAAAACGATTGTGCCGCCAGTAGCAGTGTCTAAACTCCAAGACAAGTACATTCCAAGAATCGAAGAAGCGCACCCAATAGCAGGCGCCAAAATCATCATTTTCCCAAGTCTGTCGGTAAGCAATCGCGCAGTCGCCGCAGGAGTAATCAAAAGCGCTAAGACAAGCACGTTTCCGATTATTTGCACAGATACTACTACAGCAATCGCAACTAAAACGTATAGCATTCCATCCAACCATGCTACTGGCAAACCCATTGCGCGGCTTGTTTCTCGATCCATTGAAACGCATACTAGCTCTTTGTGGAACATCATTAGAAGCGTTACGATTATTAGCCCTGTTATTGCTACTACAGCAATGTCGGAGTCTGGTATTCCTGTAATGGAGCCAAATAGGAACGATTCCAAGGATCCTGCATAGCCCGAAGCCTTTGAGATTACTACGATTCCCAGCGCAAAGGCAGACACAAAAAATACGCCTATAAACGAGTCTTCGCGAAGTCTACGATTTTGGCTAAAGATTGATACGATTAGCGCGGTTGCAACTCCTGCGAGCGCGCCGCCAAACAGCAAGTTTCCTTGCAACACAAATGCGATTGCAAGTCCTGGAAAAACGGAGTGCGCTACTGCGTCTCCAATAAACGCCATTCCGCGTAGCACTACGTAGCATCCTACAACTCCGCATATTACGCTAGAAAGGCACGCTACTATAAGCGCTTTGAGTAAGAACCAAAGGTCTGGGTTTGTAAGGTCTTGTATAAAGTCGATTGGAGATAGCATTATTTTTCTGCCCCACTTTCATGCGCCATAACGCGCTCTACAGCTTTGCTTAGTGGATTTTGCGCATCCACATGGAATGTTTGCACCCATTGATTTGCGTTTAATGATTCTGGAGCGCCGTCTCCTACTATGCTTCCGTCGAAAAGCATGATTCTAGAACACGAGTTTATAGATCCGATTATGTCGTGCGAGCTCATCAAAATAGCTTCTCCCGACTTTGCTAAATCCAAAAAAAGACTCGTGAGTAGCTCTTGAGTAGGCATGTCTAAGCCTGTAAATGGCTCATCTAAAAGAAGCAAACGCGGCTGCCCTGCAAGAGCACGTGCAACGAGTACGCGCTGCCTTTGCCCGCCCGAAAGCTCGCCGATTGTGCGATCCCTAAAATCCGCCATTCCTGTGCGCTCAAGAGAAGCGAGCGCTATCTCGTAGTCCTCTTTTTTTGCGCGACGAACGTAGCCAATGTGACGAATGCGGCCCATCATTACCACGTCTAGTACAGAAAGTGGGAAATCCCACGCAATATCGTGGCGTTGTGGCACGTATCCAACGTTGTTTACTCGCGAATTAATCAAAGATTCACCGCTTTTATTAGCGTGCACTTCGAGTTTTCCAGTATGCGGAATCAAACCCATAATCGCGCGGAAAAGCGTTGTTTTTCCAGCTCCATTTGCACCAAGAAGTCCCACAAATTCGCCGCTTTTAATCGTAAACGAAACGTCTTTTACAATCGTGCGACTGCCGTAACTTACGATTAAGTTTTGCGCGCTTATAACAGTATTTTCGTCCATATTCGCGTCCATATTTCCCTTATTAATCTTCATAAATTCAACTTCAATCTCACTTCAAGCACTTCGCTAAAGAATCCGCGTTCGCTCGCATCATATCCGCGTAAGTTCGCACTTTAGAATCGAAAGCATCTCCATAAATCGGGCACACTTTTACGTGCGCTTGCGCTGCCAACTCCTTCAGCACAGACGAACGCGATATTAAATTTGGCTCCAAAAACACAGCTGGAATCTCTAAATCGCGCAAAATCTGCTGCAATCTACGCCTATCTTGCACGCTCGGCTCGCTCGAAGGATTAATCGTTACAAATCCTGCAATATTCACGCCGTAAGTTTTACCTAAGTACGCAAAAGCGTCGTGCGTTGTAACTAAATTGCGCTTCTCTTTTGGTATTGACGCCACTTTTTTGCGCATATACGCATCTACGTCTAACAACTTGTTAATGTATCGATCCGCATTTTCGCGATATTTACGAGCATTTTTAGGGTCCACTTCGCAAAGGCGATCTGCGATTGTGCGCACGTATGCTATGCCATTTTTTACGGATTGCCACAAATGCGGGTCAATATCTCCGTGAACGTGCTTTCCTAAAACTGCTTGCGGCAGCTGATAAATCTTCTGCCTTGCAGCTCCCAAAAACCTGTATCCTTGTTCGGCTGGTATCTCTTTTAGCGCGTTAGTTGGCACTTCTACAACAACATCGCGCGGCGCATAATACACACGTTTTGGCGCAGCGGAGCGTTTTTCTTGCAAAGTATCTACGCGGTACACAAATCCACGTTTTGCTAAGTCGTAAGCTAAATCTGCATGACCTTTGTTCAGCACTACGCTAGCTCCACGCTTTTTGGCTATTTTTTGCGCATTTATGCCTACAGCAAATCGCATTTTAGCGTTTCCAAGGCTAGAAACTACCTCGTTTTGCGCGTTTAGCATGTCGGCGTGCAAGTCAAGCGTGTATTCGCCTGGCTTGCTAAACGCCCAGCTTAAATGCGTGTGCGCGTCTGCTGGCAAGTCTACGTGGTCTTCTGCGCTTATGCCGTTTGCGCTGTTAAAGTATGTTTCTACGCTTCCAAAAGTGCCAGTCAAGTATGCAAATAGCGCGCCTGGTCCGCTTACTTTCGTTGCCGTTAAGCGTATTCTGTCGGAGCGCTTCATGTTGTATGCGTTCGGCTTTATTACAGTTGCGCGACCTTCTTTTGTTGCGGTAGAAGGCGCATTTGATTGCAAAGATTGACCTGACTTTTCTAGTTGGCTATCTTGTTTTGAATTTGTTTTTGTTTTATTGAGATTGTTTAGCGAAGTTAACTCACCAGCCGCCGCCGAGGGCGATTCTTCCGCACGCTTTTGCGGATTTGCATTTGCACTGCCTTGCACGCTATGCGCTTCCTCGCTCGGTTGCGCAGCCATGCGTTCTGTAGCAAGACCTAGCCAAATCGTGTCTAAAGACACGTCTTCTACCATCGGAATAATATCTGCAGCGTGCTTAACACTTTCTTCCGCAAGTTGCACATTTGGCACACCTTTTCGCAAATTAGCGTCCAAAGCTGTAATTACGCCGTGCTCCTCAAGCATCATGTAGTTACTAAAAGCAACATCCGCGTACACAACGTCTCTAATTGAGCGCAAACGCGGCTCGTACGAATGCGGATCCGCGTTGTCTGGCACAATCGCACTCACATTTGCTGCGTCTCCTGCAACATTCGCAACCATATCTCGCAAAACGCCCGTTGTTGTTACAACGTTAATGCGACCATTACGATGTCCTGCACGATTCCCATTAGCACTACCACAAGAAGAAAGCGGCAAAATAAGCGCGACGACTGCAATTGCACTAATCGAAGAAAACAAAGTTTGCTTTACTTTTCTGGGCTTATGAATCACCCTTACACACTCCTACTACTAATAGCGCAACAACCAATTGAAGTTAATAAGCCCGCGCTTGTAGAGGAACCAAATTCCGGCACCAAAAACGCCAAGCACAGCAATAATTCCGCCAATAATAAGCGAATAGGCAAGTGAAGGATTCCGATTGAATAATCCTTTTACACCCTTTGCTTCAGATTTCACAATATCGTCATTATCATTCAATTTTTGTCGGTACAAACTTTTAGCAAGCCTCTTGTTACTAATTTTTGAAACAAGACCTTTATGCTTTTTAGCTTTTCTTGGCAATTGTTTTCCAGAACGTGAATTGTTTGACCCAAACCCACGACCTCCAACAAAAGAATTTCCGCCACCAACGGCACCGATTCCACCACTGCCATTATTACCGCCAGAACGAGGCAAACTAGTAGGTTTTACTGGATTATGAAGTGCAGAAGGACCAACTTTTTTGCCTTGTGTATCCTCTTTTTCATTGCTTCCGCCGCCGTCAGCATACCCCATTGGTGTTTCTTGTGGATCAACACCAACAGCAACATGAATATTGCGAGTTACTGTAGAATTTCCGTCAGAAGCTTGGAATTGCAATGTGTAATATCCCGGTTTGTCGAAATCCCAATTCGCATGAGCATGCGTATTTGCAGGTATAGTATAATCTGTTGCTCCTTGAGTGGAGAAAATCTCTTGATCTCCACCGCCCAAGCCGCCAAACATCCAAACACGTACGTTTCCAGGACCTTCAACTCCTGTTAAGCTCAATTGAGTTGGCTTATGCGGATTCATAGACTGATTATTCCAGCCCATCCATGGCACACCATCAATTTGTGTTTGCGGTATACGATACACGCCGTTAGTTTTACCAGCATCACCAACTGCGAATACAACTGTGTCTGGGTCTCTAAAGACGTGGCTTCCTGTCACATCTTCTTGCACAGCCATATCGACTTTATTTGAATCGCCAGTATATACAGCAATATCAACGTGACCGTGGTCTATAACAAGCTTGTCACCCTTGATGTCTTTGAACTTTAGCGCAGCAGATTGCTGACTTTGAGAATCTTGCTTTCCGCTTTTCGCGTTATGTTCCCCATTAATAAGACCACCGTTATTATTTCCAGCAAGTCCTTTATTACTTCCAAGAAGTCCTTGTTGTTGCATTTTTGCTCCAGGCCATGGAGTCACATACACAGTGTTGTTATTACCGTTAATGAAGAAAGATCCGTTACTTTGTTGCACATTAATGCTGTGATCCTCACTTTGAGAATCGTCATTATCATCTGAATCTTCTTCGTCATCTTCACCATCTTCATCACCATCAAAAGATGCGCCATCATAATCAGCAAAATCCCCAACTGTTACATCATGATTAGTGACGTGGAATGTATAGATTTGCTCAGAACTTTGCTCCTCGTCACCAACGGTAGTAGTAGCCTTCATTTTTAACTTGTACACACCAGGACGGTTAAAAGACCAATACATGTGCAAATGCTTGCCACCAGTCTCAGTGACGTCAACATCTTTCGGCCAGTTTTCAGCAGAGCCGAGCATTTTCTCATAATCGTCACCGCTGCGAGTGTACATAAAAACTTCGCCATTGTGAGGTGCTTCGATACCAGTTAATGACAGTTTGACCGTTGGATTAACTGAAGTAGAACCAGCTCCCTTATATAACGGTCTAGTGTCTAAACCAGGCCATAATGCACCAGTATTTCCAGCTCCAGATTGATCAAAGAACCAGACTACACCTTCGCGAGTTGTTGCGTAGATTTCTTTTATTATCGGATCGTTCTCATCTTTGGAAAACTGCATGATATTTTTAGAGCCGACTTCAAAAATAAGTCGATTCGTATCGTAACGAGTGCCATTATGATCTTCACTTTCAAACGCATCTCCCAAGGTTCCTAATACCATGCGCCTGCTTGTAGTATCAAAGAAAGTTGCAAAAACGTCAGCATGCCCTTTATACGCATGGCACATTGCAACTTTACTATCAGCCGCAGGTTGTGAAGCAGTTTTATCTAAGCGAGCAGTTGCACACGCTTTAAAATTGGCTTGCTTTATTGCGTCAAAATCTTTAGAAGATTTCTTTCCGCTTACAACAGTTGCGTCACTGCCATTGTCAGCAAAAGCCGTGGGAGTTCCCATCATCATGCCACACAAGCACACGCCCACCAATAAAGCGCGAGATAATTTCTTTATACTATTACGAACCATTTTCGTCACACCATTATTTCCACTGAGTACCATCAGATTGCATATTGTCTGATTGAGAATATTGAGAATTATTAATTGGTGACATTACTGTCGTTTCTTGATCACGCACTAGATTTGACAAGGTATTGTCACCATTTGCATTATTCACAGAATTTGCATTATTTGCATACTGTTGATTAGCTTGTGCAGAAACTTGCTTAGCAAGCGCAAGATTTCGTGCTTTCTTGCTTTTAACTACAGCTATTAGTACAAAAATCACAATAATTACGGCAATAATAGCCACGAAAATACCTACGATTTGAAGAACTAAAGCTGTATCGTCACTTTTTTCAGATACTTTGTGAGAATGCTTATGCTTGTTGTTAAGGAGTTCGTGATGATGATTAGCTTCATCTTTTTCGGATTCATCGTTATCTTCTTCATCTTGACCCTCTTCGTCGCCCTCGTTGCCACTTGCTCCAGCAGCACTCGCACCTAAAGCAGCATTAGGATCGGTATTATCTCCAACCGCAAAATTAAGAACACGCGTATCGCTTACTGCGCGTCCATTTTTAAGCTTTCCTGAAAAAGTAAGCTTCACATGATAAATTCCAGGCTTAGAAAACACCCAATTCACGTGAGTATGAGCGTTGGCTTCAATCCAGCTGTTTTGCGGATATCCTTTAGTACTATCCCAAAGTTGCTGTGGATTGTTGTTGCCATTTTCTAAGTAAACATGCAGTTTACCCGGGCCGCTTACTCCTTCAAGAGAAAGGTTTGCACCGCGATCGAGCTCGTTAAGCACGCCACCTTCCTGCGTATTCCAACCAAGCCACGGCACATCAGGATTTTGAGTTTGTGGAATTACGTAAAGCTTGGTTCCAGGCTTTTCGCCAATAAAACTGTAGGCAGCATCATCAGGCATAGGAATTATTGAATTGCCACCTAATTTAAATACCACATTTTCTGGGTCTCGCCACACTGGTTCGTCACCAGTATCATCACGAATCTTCAATTTCCATTTGCCGTCGATTAGCGTTGGTCCAAAATCAGCATGACCTGCTTGAATCATAACTGGCTGATTGCCTTCATTAGCATAAGCAGTTTCCTGCATTGGATTTGGTGCACATAAAGATGCAACCAAAGTTACTAAAGAAAATATGAGCGCAAGCAACGCAGTAGAATATACATGCTTTCGTTTTACTTGCAATGTTTCATTTTGTTTGTAATTCATTATTTAAACTTTCTAGTAATAATACGAATACCATTTACAACAATTTCAATCTAGGACGTACCAATGCGCCGCATGCACCAGTTATTGTGCATAAGCCGACGCTCGCACCTGAAGCTGCAACCGCAACCCACTTAGTCGAGGAACCATCACCTTTTGTATCATCTAAATCATCTTCATACGCTTCATCAGATTCTTCGTTGTATTGCCTTGCACCTTGCAAAGCATGACGTTCAGTATTCTTAACAAAATCAGAGTTATTGACAGAACTATTTTTAGACTTATTGCCAGAATTATTATCTGTTCTTACGAAATTACGAATAGTCTGTCCACTTTTCTTAGAGCTCTTGTTCTTAGTATGAGTTCCGCCAGAAGTTCGTCGCGATGAATTATGTAACGATGTTCCGCTTGAATTTTCTGTTCTTGTAAAAGAACTAGAACCAGAACTAGCACCACTTTGCGTATTATTTTTAGAATTATTCTTACGATTAGTGCGGTTAGTCTTATTGCGATTCTTCTTTGTGCGCTTAAATTTTCTGTTGGATTTCTTAAAGAAATTAGATTCGAATTGGAACCCACCATTAGAACTAGATCCAAATAGTCCCGAATTTGCAGTGCCGCCGAATACACCTTTCAAAAAGTTCTTTCCACCAACAAAATGCTTAGTCTTATTTTTGCGCTTATTATGACGCTTCTCATGGTGCTTTTTCCCGTGAGGGTTCTCATCATCTTCAGAATCAGAACCACTTTGATCATCATCGCCATCATGGTTATGAGAGTGAGGAACACCTTTCATCTCAATAACATAATCGCAAAACTCATCAAACATTTTATTACGATAAAGCTCACCGTTCTTTAAAACTAAGGAAGGACGAATCGTTGCACCTTGCATTGACGCATCAAGTTTTAGCTCCAACTTGCTGTTCACGGCACCCGGAATGCGCTTAAATTCGCTTTCTCCTTCCTTTTTCATCAACCAAACATAATCTTTAACAATGGAAGTTACTGGACTTGTCGGATCGTCAATTGGCGCACCGGTAACACCGTCGGTTGCAACATGAGGGTTAAGCAATACTGTTTTCGCGTGTAAAGTATCCCCTGGTTTGAAACGCTTATAAGGAGCAATTGCTTTTACTACAGGATGTCCGTCAGCACCGTGATCTTCAACGGCGATGGTTGCAGACGCAGTATCTTTGCCAACTTGCGTTTCACCTTCAGTTGCGTGAGCATACACTTTCATCTTGTTCATTGCAGGCTCAGCTGGAAGCTGCAATCTCTCAGCAAAAAGAGTGGTTCCATACGCGTCAGGACCTTCGTCAGCACGCACATATCTCCACTCAATACGAGCACCCTTTGGTTTGTTAACTACTTTTAAGTCTAAACCACCATAACCTTCGTATGAATGATAATGCGGATGAGGTCCGGAATCACGAATATTGCCGATGCGCATATCGCCGCCATCGTCTTTATCCGTGTCTTTATGATCTTTGGAAGCTTCGTGCGCTTCTTCATCATCGTCAGGATTAATAAAATCACCGCGACGGTGCAAATCAAGCGTTTCCGTAATGCCAGAAGCAGGTACTTCGCCTGAATATGTATCTTCTACTTCAAAAGTGTATTCTGCAGGTTCGGTTGTGATCTGCTTCTTAGTGTTCTTATTTGTAATAGTTGCTGCTACTTTTAGTTTGTAAACGCCAGGCTGCGTAAATCCCCAGTTTGCATGCACGTGACCAGCAGTATGTTGGTGAACTACGCCAGGTAGCATAAATCGACTGCCATCAGTATCAGGTTCGTCGTCTAAATCATTCTCTTCAAATGATAATTTCTTCGAATTTTTTCCAATGCCATCGGTAGTCCAAAGCAGAATGCGCCCGTTCATTGGTCCAGTAACTTGCTGAATTGCAATATCTGCTGTTGCATCATCTGCGTGAGATGCGCCAACTAAAGATGCAGCATAACCTGTGTCCCAACCTGGGAATAGGGGATTTCCTTTTTGTTTTCCGGAACTATCGAGATAGTAGTATTCAGTAGCGAGAGCAGGAAGTTGCGATTTTGTAGTATACGTGCTTTTGGCTACGCGCAAAGTAGTGTTTTCAGGCTTTAAGAAAGTAGCAGCGTCTTTTTCGACGGCCATAATGAATTTACCCTTGTATTGAATTGGGTAAAACACGTCTGTATGGCCGTGACTTAGCACTTCCTTTTTTGTAGGATCGTATTTTTCAGCAGGATTACCATTTTCTAATGCAACTGCCGGTAAAGCAGCACCGAACCCCGATACCAGCACCGCAAACGCAAGCACCGCAACGCCGCACATCGCAAACGCGCGTTTTACCATATTCTTAATGACCTGAGTCATAATTACTATTTCGCTCTCTACACTTCATCTTCTCTATTTCGCAATGTGTACTCTTCTTTTACACATAACTACTCGAAGACATCTTTACAACGTCTATCAATAATAATAATGATTCTCATTAATAGTCAAGTCGACACTCCGATTAAACAAAAACGCTGGCAGCTCAAAGCAACCAGCGTCGATTATTTAATAATTGATTATTTAATAATTATTTATATTTTTAGCTAAAGATCTTAGCCTTCTACAATATCTGCATTAAGACAAGTTTTAAAGTGGCGCAAAGCCCACTCGTGACCTTGAGGATCAAAACTTGCGACAGCATCTTTGTGAACCACAATCTTGAATCCAAGATTATACGCATCGACAGCAGTGTGGAGCACACAAATATCCGTGCAAACGCCAACCAAGTGCAACTCCTCAATATGACGTTCGCGAAGTTTAATCAGCAAATCCGTGCCATTAAACGAAGAGTAGCGAGTTTTATGAATGTAATACACGTTGCTTTTATCTTTATTTGCCTCATAAAAATCACCAAGAGTTCCATAGAGCTCCTGACCATGAGTTCCAGCAATATTGTGAGGTGGGAAAAGCTTAGTTTCTGGATGATATGGATCGTTCAAATGATGCGTGTCGATTGCAAAAACAACGAATTCGCCAGCGTTTAGAAATTCTTGTGATATCTCCGTAATTCGCTTCTCGAGCTTTTGCGCAGGCTCTCCTACTGTAAGAGAGCCGTCGCTTGCCACGAAATCATTCGTATAATCAATGTTAATAAGAGCCTTTTTCATACATACTTCCGTTTAATCAGTTTAATTGTGTTAAAGCTACACTTACACACTACTCTTTACACTAACAAGATTCTTTACACTAACATGTTTCAGCGCAAGTGAGGTAGAGATTCGAGATTTTTTGCAGCGGATGAAGCGAACCTCAGCATGAAATGGTGATTCGCTGAAGAAGCAAGAAAAATCGAGAATCTCGGTGATGAAAGATACGCAAAAGTTCTAGATATTCAGAAGGTTTGATGTATTTCTATACGAGCAATAAAAGAGGAGCGTAGCGACGGGACTTGCGAGGAGAGAAATACTCAAACCTCGCACAACAATAAGTAAGGAAATATCGTTCGCGCTACGCTCTAAGCGAAAAGGTAGGTCGTAGCGCACGGCTACTAATAACCGTGAGGAATAACGCGAATAGACCGCGCGAACGACGACCTGTTTTAAATAATAAAATAGCGGGGAACAATCAAGTTCCCCGCTAGAAAGAATAATGCGGCAGCGTGCTAGTC
>ERZ1673750.614-NODE-614-length-24658-cov-6.164899_pt1 | contig 24658 bp, 34 predicted proteins | sample MGYA00580203_ERZ1673750 | MGnify/ENA primary metagenome ERZ1673750 (study PRJEB41218, sample SAMN15661763) | gut metagenome | host: Homo sapiens | place: Canada: London | collected 2015-08-20/2019-03-30 | study: EMG produced TPA metagenomics assembly of... | reverse complement strand
GTTGCTAATTCATCCAGCTCTTCCTGTTTCCATGTTGGATCTGCCTCCAAGGCAATAATCTGGCCGCAGAATAGACATCCTCCCTGTGCGGTTATTACATAACCCGGCATTGCTTCTTTTATTTTTTTACTTCGTCTTTTAACATTTCTCTCCTCCTATGCTGTCCTACGTCTAATATCTCTTAAGGTTTCCGGTGTAGACTGCGCATAATATCTGGCAGTCACGGTTGGGTTGGCGTGTCCCATCACCTCTTGAATGTCTCCGATATTCGCTCCGCGGTTCTTTAGATTCATTCCCAGTGTTTTTCTGAGTTTGTGCGGATATACCCGGCACTCCATCTGTTCCCGCTTTCCGATCCGCTTTACAACTTCTCGGATTCCGGTTTTTGCCAAGCGCTTATATGGCGCTTTCTCCCAAACAAACATGGCTTCGTTCTCATCGGTCCTTTGGTCTAAATATTTCTTGAGATGGTATCTTGCCACCTCGTCTACGTATAACGTCCGGTATTTTCCGCTCTTTTCACTCAAGATCAAAATGTCTCCGGTGTGCCAGTCCAAGTGCGACCGGTTGATCTGCGGGACTTCTCCCACACGTGCGCCGGTACTTCTTAAGACTTCGATGATCGCTCGATCTCTTAAGGATCTACAGCCTTCTTTTAATTCCTCCATCTGGGATGACCGGAAGTAATCAATTGGCTTTTTCACTTCTTTCTGTGGCTCCGTGGCTTCTACCGGATTGTAAGTCATGAATCGTTCCCTGCGCATCCATGTAAAGAACGCGCTTAAGTACCTGCGCTCATTGTTGCAAGTGCTTGCTTGATTCGGCCGCCCTCCTGCTGCCACGTTCCTCTGCTCGTACCATGCCAGATAATAGTCAATGTCGTTTTCATCCATTTTGCTCAAAGGCTTATCGATAATGCTCATAAGTCTCTTGATGGAATCTACGTACTGCTGCTTGGTCTCTTTGGCCAGCTTCCGCTTTTTGATTAGCATTAAAGATACATAGTACCGGTTCTGTTCCTCGACCGATTCCCTCACCGCCGCCGGAAGCGTAGTAATCTCTTCCATGTTCACCGCTACTAACTGGGCTTCTATCACTTTTTTCAAGACATCCAGTGTTACCACGTCCAAATAATCTGACATGGCGAATATGATATTGTTGATGACTTCTGACTTTACATTTGCGCTATACATAGTTCTACCTCCTTGATTTCCCAAGAAGTATTTGCTATAATCTTCTTAGGTGGAAGCAGTAGATTTCAGTCTTGCCGGACGATCTACTGCTTATTTTTTTTGCAGCTATCTATGTATACTCACCTTTCCCTATCTTTCTGTGTGTCCGTATATACTCGATGGGACACATTGTCTTTAATTTTTTAGGTTTCCAGACCATTTTCTTGGTCGATTTCCTTTTCGTATTCATTTGCCCGCTCCTGATGGTGCTTTAGCAGTAAGCGCAGGGCTTTTCGTTTGGCTTTCTCTGCTTCTTCCAGTTCGAATCCCGGAATTTCTCCAAGAAACCCGCCTTCTCCAAATAAGAGCCATCTTCCGTCTGCTACCACTTCGTATTCCTTGTCCCACCAGATCCATGCGACTTTCTCTCCATCCTTGGAAAGACTGTGCTTTCTTTCGCTTTCTCTTACCCACTCCATCTTTCTCCTTTCCCCTCCGGCGCTTGGCCGGAGGCTTCTGCTATGTGAACCGGTTTCTGTGATACACCGGAGGTACTAGATTTTTTCAACATCCTCATAGGGAACATCCTTAATGGCTCCATTCCCCGGATCTACCCACGCTAAAATCTTATGTTCTTCTCTACTGAACCCGTAGAGCGTCCCGATGTGTAGACGTCCTTTCTCACCTTTGTACTTCACGAAATCTCCTCGTTGCATGCCCCTAAAATGTTGGAAGATTTCTCCGGCCAGATAATTCTTTCCGGCAAGTTCCATCCATTCCGCTCGTGTATGTGTCTCTTCGAATTTCAATTGTATGATTCTGCACAGTTTTTCTCTTGTTGCCCGGCAATTATGGACTGCGTAAGGGGCGTTTCTGTGGTGTTCGTGGCAGAGATAAACTACCCATCCTTGGGCTTCGCTTATCTCCCGCAATCCATTTCCGTATAATACGTGATGGCGTTCCGTCGGCTTTATGCTATGGTCCCCTTCCATTGCGCATAGAAAACACACGCCAGCCTTAGTGTTTATCACGTTTTTCCCGTGTTTCTTCCTCTTTTTTTGTCGCTTGGGTTTGGGAAAAAGGAAGCCCTCGTATTCGTTACTCATAAATGCCCCTCCGTCCTAGTAAAATTAAGGTTTCTTCGCATTTTCATCCTCTGTTTTTTCCTCCTTCTTTTGTCTTTCCTCTATTTTTTCTTGCATAAAATCGATGTAATCGTTGAATTTACTAAAGCGGAAGCCAATTTTACCCACTCTTTCTGATTCTGTTAGGAACTGCTGCCATAGGGCGCTATTTGCCACCTGTTCGCCGGATGGTTTCACCCATTCTTCCCGCTTCCAGTCCTCCAACGTTCCCCGTTCATAGATGTTCTTGACAAAAGCGCAGTGGGTATAAATCAGAACTTCCGTGTTCGGCTTTAACTTTTTCAGTGCGCCTACAATAGCAAGCAGTGTACTTCGGTTGTAGGTGGTGTCCTCTTCCTTCCCCACCTGCCCTAAGATTGCCGGTCCTTTGCTAGTCTGGTATTCAATGACAGATGCGTAATATCCGTCCTTGATGGCGGGACCTTTTAGACTGGTCTCTATGTAGATCTTCACGTTCATGTTCCCACTCCTTCCAATCTTGCCATGGTGTATCTTCGGTATTTAAAACCGGTTACCGGGTTGATTCCTTCGTGGCTTCTTACGATGTAGTATCCTTTCTTGGGTTTTACCTCTTTCTTCCACCGGACCAGCTTGTCCGGCTTTGGTTCCGGAAGCGGCATATTCTTGGACGTCCAATAGCTGCTCTCCCTTATCTTCGACTTTGCCTTGGTTCCGTCTTTTCTTTTCTCCACGGTCTTTTCACTTTTAGTCATGTAGGACGCTAAAAGTGTAAAGTCTTCATCGTAGAATGGGCTTTTCTTGATTGCCTGTGTCCAGGTTCCCCCATGCTCCCATGCTTTTTCTACGATGCTGGCAGTCTCTCCAATTTCGTTGATCACGATATGGATGTGCCACGCTCCTCTTGTCCCTCTTTCGATGTTGCGAATCCAGAAGGGCTCGTAGCTTCTCTTCCGGTACTCTCCCCGAACTTTCCTTATGGCTTTCCGGAAATGCTTCTGCGCGGTCTTCATATCCGGTGGTCGGTTCTCCGGTCGGTACGTCCATGTGATCAATAGGTCGCCCGGACGGAAATACTCCAAGAGCCTCGCCCTACACCGTTTCATTTTGTTGTACTGATTCACCCGTTCGATGTCTTCCGGTGTGGCTTTCTTCTTTTTTTGTCTCTTAATCCCCTTGGCTCCATAGTTCCCATCATGGTACTCCTCTATGTCGATAATCTCTCCTCGCCGATAGGTGTATGTCTTACGTTTTATCATGTGTCTTATGTCCAATCTTTAATATCTTAATCGAGTCCAAAAATCGGGCGGTAAGCCCTTGTTTTCTTGACTTTTCCGCCCGTCTGTGGTATCATAATTATGTCCAAAAACTTTAATATCTTTGGGGCGAAAGCCTAGACGCATCTACCGCAAATAGATGCGTTTTTTATATGCACTTGTGCGACCAATACTCTGCGGTTCTGTATGTCAGATATGCTGCGGTAACCAGTACCATTCCCATAATGACTCCGATCACTCCCCTCCACAGTTCCAGCGTGGCCAAGTCTATTCCTTCGACGGAGCACCATGCCAGTACCCCGCCTGCGACTCCGACTGTCTCTGCAAGAATTTTCACAATCTTGCACTTCTTTTTTCTTCTTATGAATTGCTTAATCTTCATGTTTCTCCCCTTATGCTGTCTTTATCTTTCTGTATCCGATCTGCTCTACCGCTCTGCGGTTCCATTCGTTTACAAGTTCTTTCTTTTTTTCTTCCGGAAGTGAATGGATCTCAACTTCCTTCCCGTCAATAATTACAAGGTTCATATGTTTCAATGATCCACCTCCTAAAATATGTTCTATCTGTATGTATGCAGTACTGGTTGTATTTGTTGCGTTGTCCCTTAAAATCTCCTATACTGTTAATACAGGACACCGCCATGTCCGAGTGTTGGGAAAGGAGCTTTTATTATGCTCGATAATCTTATGGAAATTTTCGGAGAAGCAGATCCGCTTGCTTTTATAATCGGTTCTCTTACTGTTTTGTCGTCAATTTACATTTTTAAAATGTCTTCCAAAAGCACCATCACCAAAGAACGCTACGAAAAATTGATTTTCCCTATGTTCGATATAATCGAGCCCATTCTGTTCAAAGAAAAAGATTTCATAGTCTTTCAACGTCTCTTTGATGTTTATGAAAATAATAAATACCTTGCAGGTGGCAAACTTACATATGTCATGTACCTTTGTAGTATTGATTTTTCTGATAAGAATTTCTCTTCTTTATGTCAAATTATCAATTCCGAGTTTGATGACTGTTGCCGGATACTAGGACTTAAAACAAGAACTATTTTTTATCGTTTAGATCATTCACAATACAAAACTAAACTGATGCTCATTTTATATATGATCACAAATCTATTACTTCTACTGATGGGCCCTTTTCTTTTGTTTGCCGGACTCTATTTCATCAAAAGTATCTAAACAACATATTCAAACCAACGTACAAAAGGCAATATTCTATTAATCCACGCAGAGTATTGTCTTTATTTCTTATACCGACAAATACGGCCATTATAATCACGCTTACCAATAATTTTGCTTCCGTCCTTACACCACCTCCTCTTTTCTGTGACTATTGACTTTTCCCTTTATCTTTCCTATTCTTTAGTTACAGGCATCTGCCACTGCCGAGTATTAAAGAAAGGAGCCTTTGTATGACTTCATACCACGGTGCATCAATATGCAAAAATGGGCATGTTGTAAGTAAATACAACTCGAACTCTCAAAAATATTGCACACAATGCGGGGCTGAAATCATATCTTCCTGCGCGTATTGCAATCATCCAATTCGCGGGCTTTATGTGAGCGATGTCCTTATTATTGGAAATCGTCCTTATACTCGCCCTGACTATTGTTACAATTGCGGCAAACCTTACCCATGGACTGAATCTGCATTACAAAATACTGCTTTGCTGATACAGGAAGAGGAGGAGCTGTCTGAACAATTAAAAGCTTCTCTCGTGGAATCTCTTCCTGATATCGTCACCGAAACTCCCGCAACGGACCTCGCTATTGTTCGTGTTAAAAAATGCCTTGCAACTGCCGGAAAATTTACTGCGGATGCAGTACGACAATTTGTCATTGATTTTGGGTGTGAGCTTGCCATAAAGTCACTTGGACTTTAAAATTCTATATAGCCCATATCCCGGACAACTACTTTTTCCGCAATTGTAGTTGTCCTTTTTTAATACCCAACAGCTCTTACATGTTTCATTTAACTTTTTCCCACAATTCTGACAGAAATTATCTGAGGCTTTGCTCTCTCTTCCGCACTTTTGGCATTTCACCTACACCGCCTCCTCTCCCCTAATGCTCTATATTTTCATTCCCTATAACTACCGATATTTTCATATCCAACTCTGCAATTCCTCTTTCTTTTGCGGAGCTGGATATATTAAATTCGATTAAATCTTTAACTTCTTCTCCGTCCAAATAGATAGTTCCGTCTTTTAACTCCAGTTTCTTCACCCTATACCGCCTCCTCTTTCTTTGATAAATTTCCCGTTTTCTACTCCCAGTACATTGCAAATACTTGTATATTCTGCATATTCTCCAAATCTTTAATTGAAATATTTCCTATACCATGGTAAAATTCTAAAAACCATGAAAGGAGTTCATTATGCGAACAACATCAGAAATTATTGAAATTCTTCATAACTTCATAACACGTGATAACGTAACTCTTGCACTTGCTATCTTTGGAAGTTTTGGAACTCTTTTCTCTTGGCTTTTTGTGTTCCTCAAAAACAGAAAAAATTTAAAAATTCATATCGTAGGATATCGTTTCTCTGATGACAATCATTCTCTGCTTATTTATGCAATGTTTGAGAACAGATCTCGTCTACCTATTTCCATTACAGGAATTTATGTTGATATCGAAAATATTCTCTATTCTTGTGAAAAAATTCCTATCACAGCTTTTGAGGAAACTATACGTAGTGGAAAAGAAATCATCTCTCATAGAGAATATCGCTCCATGAATCTCCCTATTTCTATTCCCGGACTTGGTGGAACGTCTGGCTATATTTACTTCGAATTTCCTCTAGTATCTGTAAAACCGTCTTCCAAGCATCTGAATTTTCAACTTTTGACCAATCGTGGTAAGATAGTTCAAAACTCACTACCACTTGGGCGCTTTCTTGATTGATGTATTTGCTTTCTCTTATAATCACTTCTCCCGGTTTTGCTATTCCTTCCATCTATCTCACCACCTCTTCTTCTGGTTCTCTCGTCCTTATCCTGTTTTTTGTGTTTCAATCGCTGCTCCCTCGATAATTCCAAGAACTCTTTCTTTTTTGTCTGCTGGAACTCTTGCTACAATTTCTACCATTTCTTTTCCATCTTCTCTGATTTCTTCTAAACTATTTTCTACTTCTTTTTTCATATCCTCACCTCTTCTCGTGTGTTCTTTGAGAACATTATATGTCTCATTGTATTCATTGTCAACACTTTTTTTATTTTGAATGTTGACATTGAGAACATTTGTTATTATAATGCAATCATGGGAGGTGATCTTTTTGAATGAACGATTGAAACAGCTTAGAGATGCACTTGGACTTAGCCAAGAAGACTTCGGGAAAAGAATTGGTTCTGCAAGAAACACAATAGCTAATTATGAATTAGGTCGCAGGAAGCCATCGAAAACAACTTTAAAAGCTATCTGTAGGGAGTTTAGAGTCAATTATTTTTGGCTTACTGAAGGTGAACTGCCAATGTTTAGTGGCACTCCGGAAAGTGTAGTCGATGAAATTGCTGAAGATTACAACTTGGATGATTTAGATAAGAAAATTATTGAAAAATATCTGGAACTTCCAGAAGATAAGCGCAAGGCTATAAAAGAGTACTTAAAAAGTATTTTTACATAAAAGAAGAACAGGCATTCACCTGTCCTTCTTAATAAAAAATCTATGTACATAGTTGAATATCCGTTCAAGATATTTGCTATTATTAATTTCTTGTACCATTTCAATTATGTACCTCTTGCGTTTTTCATCATTCATAAGTACAACCTCCGCTCTGCAAAACACATGTTCGAAATTTCTTGTATTAATTATAGTCTCAAAATAGCATATATGCAATAGTTTTTTCGAACATTTGTTCTTTTTCTTGTTTTTATAATATGTTCTATATATTAAGACACTTACAGAGCCGGAAACTTTTGGTAAAAATGCTGGTAATTATTGGTAATTACGTTCATCCCCAACTTTACAGTTGGTTGGATATATTCTCAATGTAGGTCGATAACGGAGGTAAGTTATGAAATGTCCTAATTGTGGGTGTGACCTGCCCGAAAATGGTCAAAAATTCTACAGTAAATCATGGTTTATTATTTTAATGTTACTTTTATTCTTTCCTGTTGGTCTTGTCCTAATGTGGAGATATATGAAGTTTAATAAACCTTGTAGAATCGTCGTTACAGCCCTTTGCTTTTTCTTTTTGCTTATATTTGTGTTGGGTTATACAGCAGATGATTCCGTATTTATTGATGAGCTCCGTTCCGATATTGCTACTTTGGAATCTGAAAAAGAGGCTCTTATAGAAGAAAACAAAGAGCTGAAAAATGAAATTGAAACATTGAAAGAGAAGGCAAAATCCGAGGAAGAGGTTGAAGTTAATTCTTCAACGAAGAGCAATTCTAATAAGAATGCTTCTTCGAAAAATGATAAGAAAGATAAAGTTCCTTCAAATGCTCCTAGCAAAATCGATCTTATAAGCTATGCGCAAGTTGTTTTAGAAGACTTTTATCCTTCTCCCAAATTCCCGGCTGGCAAAGATTCGTATAATTGCCCCGGGACTGGTCTGAGATATAAAATTGAAGGGCAAATATCTGTAGATGGGAAAAGTGCGTATCAAAATTTTTATGTTATCATTGAGTTTGTAAATGATACATATACAGAATATGATCTTGTATTAGCCCAAGTCGGCAAAGAAGTGCTTTACAAGCGATAAAATTACGAAGAGGGAAGGTGTTTTATTGGAATTGAATATTGAATCTCTGAAGAGAATCTGTTGTTTGGAGAATATTGAAATAACGCTTCATGCTGCAAAACGTCTGGAGCGACGTGGAATTTTATTAGCCGATGTAATAAATTGTATCAAAGATGGAAAAATAATTGAGCAATACCCCGATGACTATCCGTTCCCGAGTTGTCTGATCCTTGGGCTTTCAGTTAAGAAGCAATATCTCCATGTAGTAGTCGGAAGTAATTTAGAGACACTGTGGATTGTCACCGCGTATTATCCTGATTCCGAAAAATGGGAATCTGATTTCAAGACAAGAAAGGAGAAATAACCATGATGTGTTTTTCGTGTAAAGGCGATGTAAGAGAGGCTACAACAACTTATATGACCGAATACAATAACTGCTATATCATTATCAAAAATGTCCCTTGCAAAAAATGTACGCAGTGTGGGGAAGAGTATCTGAATGGCGTTACCCTGAAAAAAATCGAAACTATTTTAGAAAAACTAAAGAATATGCTGACAGAAATTGCAGTCGTAGACTATAACAAAGCAGCGTAAAATAAAACCGCCCCAGTGCTACCAACACTGAGACGGTATGAATCTCCGAAGAGATCTCTATATTTGGCAGATAATATTGTATCATCTTCGGAGCAGCTACGCAAGCGGAACACTCGTTCCATGCTGGCTGTTATTTTTGTACCCTTTTTTACATACAGTTACTTAGGAGATGATGTGATGAATGTGAAATACGCATATGGCTACATCCGTGTATCTACGAATAAGCAAGAAGAACTTTCACCGGATTCTCAAGAGAAATTACTTAGAGACTATGCTTCTAGGAATAACATTGTCATTCTGAAGATTTTCTTTGAGATTGGTGTTTCCGGCAGAAAAGCGAAGAAACGTCCCCAGTTTCAAGAAATGATCGGCGCCGCAAAAGGAAAAGACCATCCGGTCGATATGATCTTGGTGTGGAAATTCAGTCGGTTTGCCAGAAATCAAGAAGAATCCATTGTCTATAAGTCGCTTCTTAAGAAGCAGCATAATGTAGAGGTTGTCAGTGTATCTGAGCCGCTCTCCGATGATCCATTCGGCTCTCTCATTGAGCGTATTATTGAATGGATGGATGAATACTACTCTATCCGGTTATCCGGTGAGGTATTTCGCGGCATGAAAGAAAATGCCACCCGCGGTGGCTATCAAGCACGCCCTCCTCTCGGATACAAAATCGTAGAACGCGGAAAGCCTCCGGTAATCGTGCCGGAAGAAGCCGATGTTGTTCGTATGATTTTTGATAAATACGTGAATGCCGGGATGAGTTTCTTCGATATATCAAGACATTTGAATAGTTTAGGTCTTAAGACCTCTCATGGGAAATCATTTGAACGAAGATCTATTGAGTACATTATCCAGAATCCCTCTTATTGCGGTATGATCCGGTGGAACCGGACAGAAAATGCCACCAACCGGATTAAGAATAAGGATGAATGGGTTCTTGCGGAAGGTGAACACCCTGCCATTATTTCAAAAGAACTGTTCGACGCCGCACAGGAGCGGTTCGAATCAACGTACACTCCAAAAGGAAAGCGCCCCTCTTCCACTTATAAGCATTGGCTGTCCGGTTTACTCAAATGTCCGGCTTGTGGGCGAACTTTGGTTGCTTGCACGATGTCGCGTGCAAACGGTGATAAATACTCTTACTTTTCTTGCTATGGTTATAATAAGGGAAAGTGCGAGAGACCACATGGTATCAGCTCTCTCAAGCTCGAAAAGGAATTTCTTGCCAGCATTAAAGAGACTCTGGATAGTGGCGACATCACTTACGAACTTCGTGAATATCAGCCACAGGATATTATAGACGAACGAAGCATACTTATGGAGCAATTGCAAAGTTTATCCGGAAAAGAAGAAAGAGTGAAAGCATCTTACCGCGAAGGGATTGATACTTTAGAGGAATATAAAGAAAATAAATCTATAATTCAAAAGGAACGTGATCGTTTAGAACAACAATTGAAAGAGTTAGAGGATCATCGACCTCAAGAAGACTCTAATCCTGCTGCCGCCATGCTGTTGAAGGTGCAAGGCGTCTATGATATACTTGTATCAGATTCGTATACCTGCGCGCAGAAGAATGAGGCTCTCAAGCAGATCATTGACAAGGTTATCTACGATAAAGCGAGTGACACCTTGAAAATATACTATTTTTTCTATCGTTAAAAGTGCCCGCAAACCCTTGTATTTACTGAGGTTGTGGGTACTTTATACGTTGTGGCAATTTGGTTGACTCAATGGGGAAGCCAGTCCCTTGCGGAACAGGGCTATAGCGCCATTGAAATCTTACGTTACTTTTACGGAGATGATATGTATATCAACACTGCGGAAGCAATTTCCGGCATACCATCTTCATGGCCCGGTCAGAATCTCTCTTCCGGCTCCACCGGAAATAAAGTTCGCCAAATGCAGGAAGAGTTAAACGTCATTGCCGGCGCCTATCCAGCCATTCCTAAAATTACTGTCGATGGTATTTATGGGCCTGCCACAGCGGCTTCCGTCAAGAAATTCCAGTCCGTCTTCGGTCTTCCCTCAACGGGTGTTGTAGATTACTCCACATGGTACAAAATTTCCGAGATTTACGTCGGAGTTTCAAGAATCGCCGAACTCAACTGACAAAAAACCGACAGCCGAAATGAATCCTTTCGACTGTCGGTTTTTATCGTTCATTTAAAAGAATACTCTGCGGATATCATTGAACATGACAACTACCATCAAAAGCATAAGAAGCGCAATGCCCACCATGTGTACATAAGCCTCTTTCTCCGGCGGAATTCTTTTCCTTCTCACTGCCTCAATGAGAAGAAATACCAATCTTCCTCCGTCTAACGCCGGAAGCGGAAGCAAGTTCATAACGCCTAAGTTGGCTGATATTAAAATGCCGATATAGAGAAGCTGTGCAAATACAATCTTCGCTCCGTAGGCTTTGCTCTGCTGATAAGAATCGTCTACCACATCTACGATTCCTACTGGACCGGATAACTGGTCGAATCCAATCTGACCTGTCAAGAGCATCTTCAGACTGTCAATCGTCACCTCGATCCAATACTTCACCTCATAGAACCCGTATTTAAGACTTTCGAAAATTGTCGCTTTCTCATTTGGAGTTGCACCGATACCAAATTTATAATAGCCAAGCTCTTCATCGTACTTCGGCTCCAGAACCGCACCTTTTTCTACGCCGTCCTGTATAAAGGTAATCTCCGTTGTCTCTCCTTGATGAAACTGATTATAGGAAGAAACTTCACGGAAAATATGCACCTTTTTACCATTGATGCTGGTAATCGTATCGCCTTCTTTCATCCCTGCCTCAGCAGCCGGAAATCCCTGTTCCACCGCTCCGATCACCGGCTTATCCACACCGATCATCAAAATTAAGATCACAGAAGCCACAAAAGCCAGAATGAAGTTAAAGACAGGACCTGCCACGATCACACTGATCCTTGCCCACACCGATTTATTATTAAAATTCCCCGGTGCGTCGGTCGCCTCTTCATCCTCTCCCATCATACACAAGCCACCGATCGGTAGCAATTTAATACAGTATTTTGTTCCTTTATATTCTTTGGCAAAAAGATTCGGTCCCATACCGATGGCAAATTCTTCCACATCGATCCCATTCTTTTTTGCCAGTGTGAAATGCCCCAGTTCATGAAAAAATACGATGAAGCTGAACATCAAAATCGCTAATATAATACCCAAACTATAGATCACCTCCTGCTTTCGATTCGTTCATACGTTGCTTTTTCTGTATCCAATATCTGCTGAAGCGTTGGATGTTCAATATTACGGTGGGCTCTCATACAATCTTCCACAATCTCCATGATCTCCAAATATCTGATCTCACGGTTCAAGAATTTACTCACCGCAAGCTCATTGGCTGCATTGAACACGGTTGGCAGACTTCCTCCTTTTCTTCCCGCTTCATAGGCAAGCTCCAGACCATAGAACGTCTTCATATCCGGTTTCTCAAAATTAATTTTTCCAAGGCTCCAGAAATCAAGACGATCTCCCGGAAGATATCTTCTCTCCGGATAGTAGAGCGCATACTGGATTGGCAGCTTCATATCCGGCGTTCCAAGTTCCGCCATAATTGCGCCATCCACATATTCCACCATAGAATGAATGATGCTCTGTGGCTGTACCACAACCTGCACTTGATCCACATCTACATCAAACAGCCATTTTGCCTCGATCACTTCCAGCCCTTTGTTGATCATGGTGGAGGAATCAATCGTAATTTTCTGCCCCATTGTCCAGTTCGGATGCTTTAAGGCATCTTCCACCTTAATGTTCAACAGATCTTCTTCCTTCTTTCCGCGGAACGGTCCGCCGGATGCAGTAAGAAGAATCTTATGAATGCTCTTACGTTCATTTCCCTGCAAAGATTGGAAGATCGCACTGTGTTCACTGTCTACCGGAAGGATAGATACGCCATATTCCTTTGCAAGCGGCATAATAATATGTCCGGCTGTCACCAACGTTTCTTTATTTGCCAGCGCTATGTGTTTTCCAGCCTTAATTGCTTCAATCGTCGGACGTATTCCGATCATTCCCACAATAGCTGTCACTAGTATTTCCACATCTTTATAAACTGATACAGCGATCAGTCCATCCATGCCACACATCACTTCTGTCTTCGTGTCTTTGATCCGGTCTCTTAATTCTTTTGCCTTTTCTTCTGACCACACTGCCACAAGCTTTGGATGAAACTCCCGAATCTGTTGTTCCAGAAGAGCAATGTTATTTCCGGCAGCCATAGCAAGTACTTGAATATCCCCATTTTCTCTGACAACTTCCAGTGTCTGGGTTCCGATAGAACCGGTCGAACCTAAGATTGCTATCTGTTTCATAGTGTACCTCCCAATATCATGCTGAGATAATAGATAATCGGCGCAGTAATAATCACGCTGTCAAATCGATCCAGAATGCCGCCGTGACCGGGAATCAGTTTTCCATAATCTTTGATGCCATGGTTTCTCTTAATTCCGGAAGCCGCAAGATCACCAATCTGGGAAATCATACCGCCCACACCGCAGATCAGCGCATACTGGAGAGGATTCACGGTAACTCCTGCCCACTGATTTACAACAAATGCAAAGATTGCTCCAAGAAGCGCCGCGCCTAAAATGCCACCCACACCTCCTTCGATTGATTTCTTCGGACTTAATTTCGGCGCCATTTTATGTTTTCCAAATAAGACTCCCACACAATAAGCACAGGTGTCACATCCCCATGAACTTATAAAGATCAGCCATACAAGAACTGCCCCTTCCGCAAGCATTCTTGTCTGGTAAACATAAGATAACATCACGGACACATAGAAAAATCCGAAAAAGACTGCCATCACCTGCTCTGCTGTAAAGGTCGGGTAAGTAAACACATACACAGCCATTACAAGAATCAAGAATAACAGTGTCAGCGGAATCATCCACTCTGTCTTCTCCAAAAGAAGCATCGCATAATAGGAAATTGCAGCAAGATATCCCGTCACACCAAGCGCCTTATTTTCTACTTTAAATACTTTGTATAATTCAGACATCCCGATCAGACTGACGATTCCGACAACCGCAAACAGAACATTTCCTCCGTATCCCACGGTCGCAATCAGTATGATCACCATCACGATACCACTGATCAATCTCTCTTTAAACATCTTCCTGTGCCTCCTTTACGCCTCCGTATCTTCTGTCTCTTCTATTATACTGCTCAATAGCCTTACTTAATTCTTCTTTTGTGAAATCCGGCCACGGAATATCTGTAAAATAGAACTCTGTATAGGCTAACTGCCACAGCAGATAATTAGACAGACGCAACTCGCCGCTTGTTCGGATCATCAGATCCGGGTCCGGAATACCGTGCGTGTCCAAATATGTCTCAAACATCTTCTCATCAATGTCTTCCGGCTTAACCTTTCCTTCTTTTACATCTTCCGAAACCCTTCTTACTGCACGCACAATCTCGTCTCTGCTTCCGTAATTTAAAGCAATCTGAAAATTCAAACCGCCGTTGTCCTTTGTCGCTTCTTCAAGTTCTGCGATTCTATTTCTAATATCTTCATCCAGACCGGTCTTATCACCGATCACACGGACTTTCATATCATTTTTTGCCGCGGTCTTAAGACAGGTTTTCATATAATTACGCAACAGCTTCATGAGTGCGTCAACTTCATCTTTCGGACGGTTCCAGTTCTCTGTAGAAAAGGCATACACGGTCAGATATTTTACACCCATACGATACGCTTCCTCACAGATTCTCTCCACATTCTTACTCCCCTGAGCATGACCGTAATTTCTCGGCATTCCTTTTGCCTTTGCCCATCTTCCGTTTCCGTCCAGTATAATCGCAATATGTGCAGGAATTTTCATAAAATTTACTCCTTCCATGAACTGAGGACAGCATCCAAAATTCCTTTGGCTTCTGTCCCCTGCTTTTTCCTAAACTGTCATAACCTCTTTTGATTTCACTTCTACTGCTTTATCAATTTCTTTGATGAATTTATCTGTCAGTTTCTGAAGATCATCTTCCATATCCTTGATCTCATCCTCTGACACATCGCTTCCTTTTAATTTCTTGAACGCGTCATTTCCGTCACGGCGGATATTACGAACTGCAACCTTAGCAGCCTCGCCCTTTTTCTTTACGTCCTTAACAAGCTCTTTTCTTCGCTCTTCTGTAAGCTCCGGGAATACTAAGCGGATTACAGAACCGTCATTTGTAGGATTGATTCCAAGATCAGAAGTCTGAATTGCTTTTTCAATCTGTTTTACCATGGATTTTTCCCAAGGCTGGATCTGAATCATACGAGGTTCCGGAACCGATACATTACCTACCTGCTGAATCGGTGTCGGAGTTCCGTAATAATCTACCATGATCTTATTTAAAACGTTCGGGTTTGCACGACCTGCACGAATCGCAGCAAGCTCGCTCTCAAGATTCGCCATTGTCTTTTTCATCTTTTCTTCGTAATGGTTTAATTTCTCGTTCATTGTGTTTTCCTCCCTTATTTACACAGTCACTTTCGTTCCTGTAAATGTTCCTGTCATTGTCTCTACAATGCTGTTCTCTTCATTCAATCCAAATACCAGCATCGGCATCTTATTCTCCAGACACATGATAGATGCTGTAAGATCGACTGCCATTAATTTCTTATCAATGATCTCCTGAATGGAAATCTCTTCGTATTTCTTCGCCTCTTTATTTACCTTCGGATCGCTGTCATAGATACCATCGATTGCCTTAGCAAGCAGCATTGCATCTGCTTCAATCTCGATAGCGCGAAGAACCGCTCCTGTATCGGTAGAAAAATACGGATGTCCTGTACCGCCGGCAAAAAATACAACCTTTCCTTCATTTAATGCTTCTACTGCCGCATCTTTGGAAAACAAAGTAGTAAATGCACCGCATACGAATGGTGTAAATACTTCTGTCTTCATTCCTGCATAGCGGAAAATATCAGACACATAAATACAATTCATAACGGTAGCAAGCATTCCGATCTGATCTGCCTTTGTCCGGTCAATGGTCTCGCTGGTGCGTCCTCTCCAGAAATTACCGCCGCCTGTTACAATGGCAACCTGAATACCGTCATCCACCAGTTTTTTCACCTGCTGTGCCACTCCTATACAGGTAGCTTCGTCAAATCCTGTTTTTTTATCTCCTGCGAGAGCCTCCCCGCTGAGTTTTAATAATACTCTTTTCATGTGTTCTCTTTGCTCCTTGTTTTCTCTTCTCTTTATGTTTTCACATATTTATAATGATTATAGCATAACTGTCGTCGAAAAAAAAGCATCTCTATCTATTATCACAAATTCTTTCTGTGCAGATTATAATAAATTCCTGCTCTTCATAATCCAACGATACATCAAAAGAAGCAATCCTCCTGCAAGCACCCACGCTACGGGACTTGCCATGCAGATCCCTGCATAGCTTCCAGCATAAGAGGCAATCAAAGCAGCTGAACTTCTTCCGATCAGCTCTGCAATTCCCGCTGTCATAGGAAGGAGACCATATCCCATTCCCTGAATTCCATTTCGATATACATTGACAAATACAAGCGGAATAAAAGAGACTCCCACACATTTCAGATATATATCTACATAATTCGTAATAGCGGCAACATTTTCAGATACAAACAAAACGGTCATATATTTTCCGGCAAAGAACACAATTGCTCCGGTCACCACTGCATAGATCACACCAATCCATGTTCCGCTTCGGAATCCGGTACGAATCCTGTCCGCTTTCCCTGCTCCCATATTCTGCGCACAATAAGTAGCCATCGTTGTTCCCAGCGCCACATACGCCTGGTTAAAGATCTGTTCGATCTTATTTGCAGCGGAAAAACCTGCCACCGCAACTGACCCAAGCACATTGAGCGCCGACTGCACGACAATGGTTCCGATTGCAGTAATTGAATATTGAAACGCCATCGGAACTCCTATTTTCATCTGCCATTTTGCAAGATTCCAGTTCATACTCCAATCTTCTCTGTGAAGATGCAGTTCCGGAACTTTTTTTGCAATATACCAGAGGCATAAAAGACCGGAGATTCCCTGAGAAATCACAGTTGCATAAGCAGCGCCTGCTGCTCCCATGTGAAATACAATAATAAACACCAGATCCAGAGCAATATTTAAAAGTGCGGCAAGAATCAAAAAGTATAGAGGTCTTTTACTGTCACCAAGCGCTCTCAGCACACTGGCAAGCAGGTTATATAACACCTGTGCCGCAATTCCTCCGCAGATTACCATAATATAGCTATATGCCTGATCATACATATCTGCCGGTGTATTCATCCAGTGCAGGATATGTCTCATCATTGCCATACTTCCCACCGTCATCAAAAGAGAAACTGCTGCAGATAAAATTGCCGCTGAAGCAACCGACTGTCTCATAGCTTTCATATTTCCCGCACCATAATGCTGGGCTGTCACAACCGTAAACCCTGCAGTCAATCCCATTAGAAACCCCAGAATCAGAAACATTAATGTTCCACAGGAGCCGACTGCAGCCAACGCCGCATTTCCGACGAATTTACCGACGATAATCGTATCTGCCATATTATATATCTGCTGAAACATATTTCCGATAAAGATCGGAATTGTAAAATTCAAAATAATTTTGCCGGGAATTCCCGCTGTCATGTCTCTTTCCATTGTATACCTCCCTTATAAAAACTTTTTTATTATCTCATTTCCCTCTTCAAATGTCCAGAAAAAAAGCTTCCGGAAGATTTTTCTGTCTTCTGAAAGCTTTCTCTATATATACTCTTAAAGCTACTTATTCCTCTGCGGATTCCCGTCACTACCCTCTGACTTCTTTTTTCCTTATCATTACATGGACTGTTCCAATCACCAGTCCGAGAAGCGCCGGACATACCCAGCCAAATCCAAGATCCGCAAACGGAAGAATTGACTTTGCTGTTTCCACAAATGTTCTTAAGTGAAGGAACTTCTGCGCCGCCTCCGGAAGCGCATTTGCAAAATCCACTACTGAAGCAACCGCTGTAAACCCTGTCACCCAGCGATACATTACGACATCATTTCCGAAGCATTTTCCAAAAATGGTCAATAAAATCAACGTAATCGCAAGTGGATAAAGGAACATTAACACCGGAACGGAATATGCAATAATAGAATTCAGTCCCAGATTCGCAATCACAAATGAAATGACGCAAAAGCCCACTGCCCATACTTTATAAGAAGGTCCCTTCGGAACCATTTCCTCAAAGGTCTCTCCGCAGCTTGTGATCAGACCTACGGCAGTTTTTAAACATGCAAGCGTAACGGTTGCCGCAAGGATCAATGCGCCTGCCGTTCCAAAATAATGCTCTGCAATTCCTGCAAGCGCCACGCCTCCATTTTCCGATACTCCGATCACCGCACGGCTCTGCGCTCCGACTAATGTTACAAGAAGATAAATTGCCGCCATCAAAAGAGAACTGAAGATTCCCGCTTTTACTGTATTTTTCGCTGTATGCTCCGGTTCTTCCACGCCAAGCCCGCGGATAACATTTACTACAATGATTCCAAAAGCAAGGCTTGCAAGTGCGTCCATCGTATTATACCCCTCTAAAACACCGGTAAAAAACGCACCGGATGCATAAGCTCCTTCTGCTTCCATCATCCGGACTTCTCCCATCGGCGAGATCAGCGCCCGCACAACAAGAATTGCCAGAAAACACAAGAATAATGGATTTAATACCTTACCGATCCAGACAAGGATCTCTCCCGGACGCAGCGAGAAAAATAACACTGCCGCAAAAAACAAAAGTGAAAACACCGCCAATGCCATTGTATAATTTTCCTTCGGTATCATCTGCTCAAGACCTACAGAGAAGGCAACCGTTGCACATCTTGGAATTGCAAAAGATGGTCCGATGGTCAAATACAGCATCGATGTAAAGAAAATACCGTAATATCTGCCCACCTGACTGCTCACTTCTAATAATCCATTTTTTCTGCTCACACCGAGAGCTACAACACCAAGAAGCGGAAGTCCTACTCCTGTAATCAAAAATCCGGCGACTGCCTGCCACATCTGATTCCCTGCCATCTGCCCCATCGATGCCGGAAAGATCAGATTCCCTGCGCCAAAAAACATACCGAACAACATACTTGCCACAAAAATCGTTTCTTTGAATGTTAAATTCTTTTTCATTTCCCCAACTTATACCTTTCATTTTTATCCTGCTTCACCAAAGCATGTTTAATCATTTTATCATGTTGCATTCATAAATTCCAGTATGAAATGCCCTCAAAGCAACGATTTTTATTTTTCTTCTCCTTTCACCCACAAAGTCACTTCTCCCCCTCCGGTTTCTTCGGAATTTCCAAGTTCCAGAAATCCTCCCTGTGACTCCAAAAAACGTTTTACAATCGCAAGCCCCAGTCCCTGATGGCTTCTGTCATGCCGGCTCTTGTCTCCACGATAAAATTCTTCTGTAGCAAATTCCATATCTTCTTTAAAAAATCCTTGTCCATAATCCGATACTTTTGCACATAGATACGAACGCCCTTCTCTTACACCTTCCGACATCTTAATATCAATCCCCTGCTCAAGCTCCGTGTATTCTAATGCATTCGCAAGCACATTGCTCCATGCTCGTCTCATCTGCTCTATGTTCACCTGCATGACAAGATCGGATTTGCAACACCGGATCATGAAAGGCATATTTTTAGATGAAGCCATTTGCTCTGCCAGCATTTTTAACTGCTCTTGAAGCTTCTCACTGCTGATACAGATATCCTGCTCCGCGACTTCCTGATCGCACAGCAGAAGCCTCATCTTATTTAGATATCTTTCCACCTCTTTTGTGTATTCCACAATCTGTCTTTGGCTCTTCTCGATGCTTTGCACGACTTGTTCCTTTTCAATGTGACATATATCTTCTCTTAATCGTTCTAAGTCCTCTTCGGACAGCTCAGCATTCCCCTTAATGATTGTCAGCGGTGTTTTAATATCGTGTACCAGAGCCTGCATCTTTCTTCTTTGTTCGCTTTCCATATCCCACTGCTTCTTCAAAGACTCCTGAAGCGCTTCTTTCATACGCCCAAGGGAACAGAGTACACCGTTCATTTCTTTTACATCCGACGTTCCCACTTCAAACTCCAGATCATTTTCTGAAATCTTCCGGGTCACTTCATTTACCTGTTCCAGACGCGCCTGCAATCCTCTCGCAAATCTCCTTGCCAGAAGCACTGCTTGTAAAAGGAAAGCAAAAAGCATAACAAGCGGGAGCAAAAGCTCCAGATTAGGTAAAATATGATTCAGCGGCTCCAACACATAACGCATCCGCAAATGATATTTCACAATACAGACTTCCTGATTGGGGCGCAAAATAAATCGGTAATATCCTTCCTGCGAAGACATATCCTTCTTCTGATATCCTTGCCACACCTGTGACTGCTTCTTTTGTTCTATCGTCCCATACAGCCAGTTTCCGTCCTCTGTGTATACACCATACTCACATCCTCCCGGAAATTCAATCTCACTTACATTCTCTGCCATGCGAATATCTTCCGTATGATCGTTAAGCCATTGTTCCGCATAGTTTGCCGGAAGTACCTGACCTGTCATTGACAGAAGTACAAGTACGATATATGCGCCGATAAATATCAATCCGATATTGACGCAAAATATAACGATGTATTTTAAAAACATACCGGTCAATGTTTTCTCTCTTACTCTGCCTTCCATCGATACCCAATCCCCCATACCGTTTCAATCGGTTCCAAACCGTATTTCTTGCATTTTGCACGGATATTTTTTACATGTTCGGTAATGGTGGAGACATCACTCTCTCCATCATACCCGTATACAGCCTCATAGATCCGCTCCTTGGAAAAGACCTGCCCTGAATTTACTGCCAGATATTCGCAGATTGCATATTCACTCTTTGTCATGGGAATCTCCGTTTCCTGATAAAACATTTTCTTAGCCTGAATCTGAAACCGGACTTCACCTGCTTCTAAGAAATGTTTTCGTTCTCTTTTTTCTCTCCGAAGATGCGCCGCAACTCTCGCCCGAAGTTCACCGATTCCGAACGGTTTCGTAATATAATCGTCCCCTCCTGCTCCCAGTCCCTTCATAAGGTCGCTTTCTTCACTTTTAGCAGTCAAAAATAAAATCGGACAATCCACTCTGTCCCGAAGTTCTCTGCAAAGTGAAAAACCATCCATCCCGGGCATCATCACATCTAAAATAATCATCTGATACCATTCTAGTTTCTGCTCAAGTACTGCCTTTGAATTTTCGATTGTGTCCACCTGATATTCTTCATATTCCAGACTTCTTCTCACTAATTCCAAGATGCCTCTGTCGTCATCCACAACTAATATATGAATCCTTGTATTCTCTGCCATTTCACACATTCTCTCCTATTCTGCCTGCAAAGAAGCCGCTGCCAGTTCTCCTCGATATTGAAACCATAGAGAAATTATGGCACAAACGCCGATACTTATCAATCCACAGATTCCCCATCCGAAGTCTGCGCCCAGACCGAGAAAGCTTTTTAGAATCTCTGCTGAAAGCCGGATGCTCCATGAACAGGGAATAAAATGCCAGATCCCTTCTCCGAGCCCTGTAATAAGAAGCGCCGCTAATACAGACTGGATCACACCGATTCCCATAGACACCGACTGAGAAAACCGCAGATTCAAAAACAGATGGATCGGGTATTGTATCAGACTTCCAAGCCATAGCCCTGCTGCCATCTCCATATAGAATCTACCGGGAAGGGCTGCATTTTCCAAAAGATACGTTGCTCCCAACGCAAAGGAACCGATGCCGATCAGAACTGCCATTCCTCCTGCTATCTGAAGCACCAGGCACTTTGCCCAAAAGGAGCAAAACCAGCCTGCACTCCCTCCTAAAAAAGTCTGGAAATGATTTCCTTCTTCCAATCCTGTCTGACATGCACAGACAAGACTGACAATAAAAGGAAAGGCAAGTCCTATCAGCTGAGTAAACGTCGATAGCGATACAATTGTCTCTGCCCCGGAAGCACGATAATAAAGAAGAAGTACCATGCTTCCCGCCAGCGGAATTCCTATATGAAGTGCCGGAATGATCGTGTGTTTCGTCTTATAACACTCTCCCATACATAGTCTTATAAATCGTCTCATGCCCTCTTCATCCTTCTTTCATAATATATTCTTCCAGCGCCCCACAGAAGCAGAAACCAGAGGATAGAAGCAGCAATCCCTACCGGAATACTGGAACTGTCCATCAGCTTCTGCGTAAATGTCATTGCCCCTGACTGTGCCGGAAGTCCATTGGGAAGTATTCCAAGTACCGGACACATCATCCTCGCCGCAAGCGCTCCCGGGAAAAACATATAAACAGGTAATAAGGACACTAAAATCGCCATCACATTATACAAAACCAAATGCAGTATAAGCATTACCGTCCGCCCAAGTGTCTGTGCCAGCAAAAGACACCACGGAATCTGCCAGCAAAAAGACAGCCACAGAAGCGCTCCTGCTGCCAGTTGAGATGAAAGGGATGGTTCGATCATAAAAGTGACATTCAGGACATGCTTCAGAAAAAACGAAATAAGGATCACGAGAACCATCAGCAGAAGCATTGCTGCTCCTGACAGCAGCGTTCCATATAGTACTTTTGCATCCCAGATTCTTCCCATATCACAGGGTAGTGCTAAAATCGCCCGGTTTTTCATCTTCTTTTCTTTTTCCACAATCAGCCCGCAGATCAGCGCAATAAAACCGGGATACATCCCCATATACCACCAGTTATAACCATCCACTGCAAAAAATACATGTGTAAGGAACGCTGACATCACAGCACAGATCACCGGCATGAAGATTAAGATCTTATTTATCGCGGTATGGTGATGCTTCAGAACTTCTGCCTTCAAATACTGCCTATTACTCATTACGCATCACCTCTTTTCCTTTTTTTACAATATCCATAAACAGCTCTTCCAGATTGTCGCGTTCAGAAATAGCTCCTTCATAGTGGACGCTTCCATCTACAATAATCGCAATCCTGTCTGCTGTCTGTTCAATCTCACTTAATATATGACTGGATACAAGTACCGTGATTCCTTCTTCCGGAAATCTGCGGATCAGTTCCCGAAGCTCCTGTATCCCAACCGGGTCAAGCCCATTGACCGGTTCGTCCAGCACAAGAAGCTTCGGGTGATTCAAAAGGGCAATGGCAATTCCAAGACGCTGCTTCATTCCCAGCGAAAAAGCTCCTGCCCGTTTCTTCCCTGTGTTCGTAAGCTGAACAATCTCCAACACTTCCTCAATCCTACTGTCAGGAAGTCCAAGAAGAAGCGTACGTACTTTAAGGTTCTCCCACGCACTTAAATTTTCATAAATAGGAGGCGTTTCAACCAATGCTCCGATATGATCTAAATCTTCCCTTGTCCACGGATGTCCGTCAAACAATATTTCTCCCTCTGTAGGTCTAAGCATTCCTGTCAGACATTTCAGCAATGTCGATTTTCCCGCACCGTTAGGGCCAAGAAGACCGTAGACACAATTTCCCGGAATACAAAGAGACACTTGATCTAATGCCCTTTGTCCGTGAAATACTTTCGTTATGTGATTCATTTCCACCAGATTCTCACTACATCCGGTATTGTTTTTTTCCTTCATAATCCTATCCCCTTTCTTTGTCATATAGGATAAAGGAAAAATATAAGGAAATTATAAGGAAAATAAAATAAAAATGATTCATACTCCCATCAGTTGGTATTCTCATTATCTTCCGGGACATCCAGTGGAGTGTTTCCTTGCGGTTTCTCCATATTTTCAGGCGCCTGTCCTTCTCCCTGCCCACCTTTCATACCGCCTTCTTTCCTGTCTCTCTTTCCACTTTCTCCATTTCTTGGATCGCCTCTTGCCTGAGAATCGCTTCCATAAACAAGACTGTCCATGGTAATACTTTGTTCGGTTGTTCCTGCTTTTATAGTGTAAGTTTCTCCTTCTTTGATTGCCGGACAGCTTACAATCATAGAAGAATAGGCTTTTTCAGCTGTCCAGCTTATAAGCTTCGTCCCACTGCTGTCAAGAAGTGCAAGCTCGCTCCCCTCCTCCTGTTCTCCTACGTTCATCATCATAACCCCCTGCGTCGAGGAAGAATCGAAGTTTTGTGCCATGCCGGAAGAGCCGGAAGCCGCGAAAATTCCTCCCGTCACTACTGCACTTCCATTATAATCCAAGATGCCATTTCCACTATTTACAGGACCTGACAGATACGTTTTACCACCGGAAACAGTAAGGTCTCCATTGGAATCGATTCCGTCTCCGGAAGCATTCACCCGAAGTACACCTCCTGAAATCTGAATATATGCCCCTTCTGTGATAAGTGCCGCCGCTGACAGCAAGATTTCCATTGGAATGAAATGCATCATCTTCCGCATCAACCGTATACGTGCCACCTTTTAACACCAGTTGCACAGATGCTTTCATTCCTTTGATACTGGTCGTATCTGTTTCTTTCTGCGAAGCCGGTTCCATCGGCATCTCTTCTCCGCCGTTTTGTACACTGGCACCGCCCGCTCCGGTCAGAATCGTATAAGTACCATCGTCTGCCTGTAACCACGCACTGGCGCTGATTCCATCCTGCTGGGATGCAATATCAAACGTTCCGCCTGCCAGATACACAAAACCCTTGCTGCTGTCGTCCGTATTTTCTGCATGGATTCCATCAAACATTTAATTTCCCACTAGCCCTAAATATTCTTCAATTAAGATGTTTCATCTTCTAAGTGCTAATAACCTACGCAACAATAGAACGATTTGAAAAGTTATCCCGCTTTTGCTTACCATATTATTTTCTTAAATTAACATTCA